>Ga0172377_10006524_pt1 | contig 12017 bp, 8 predicted proteins | sample Pumphouse3metaG_FD_119749 | JGI IMG/M metagenome (GOLD analysis project Ga0172377, IMG submission 119749) | Leachate microbial communities from a municipal landfill in Southern Ontario, Canada - Pumphouse #3 metaG | ecosystem: Engineered > Solid waste > Landfill > Unclassified | place: Canada... | reverse complement strand
TATCCCAAACCGAGTACAGGAAAGCGGCATGCTCTTCAACCGAAGAGAGGAAGGTATCGATGACCTCATCGGTGAGGGAAGGACTCTCCTTGAAGTACTGCATCGCCTTGGTCCAGTACTCCATTCTCAGCCCGGCCTCGATGGAACGCCACGCCTTCTGACAGCGCACATCGTCTCTCTTGACCCGTTTGACCCAATCACAAAGCTGGGACGCAAATGTCTTGGCGTATTTCTCGTCGCCGGTAAGGGCGTATGCCTGCCCGAGGCAGATCCAAAACCGCATCCGGTTGAACGCAAACACCCATTCGCTGTCATCACCGGGCTGGTGCATCCAGTCGATCTGGTTCTCAAAGACCACCGGCTCAAAGGTCCGTTCCATATCCCAGCGAAGATTGAACAGGAACGACTGCTTGACCACATCGTCCGCAATCCTGAGAATCTTCTCAGTCTCAACCTTCTCATGCTCGCTCACATACCTCGCAACCTTCTTTGCATCATCGAGAAAGGTGACCCGTGTCTGGGAAAAATACTCTGTCCTGGTCATGAAGTGCCTCCTACCAGTAGGAAAGCCAACTACCCTCAAGTCGGGTCAGTGCTTCCATGTAGAAATAATCCCCCCAAGAGACACATTCATCAACCCCCTCGGGTGTGCATGTGTTGTAAGGAGACTTCTTGGAATAGGTCCCATGAAGCACCAAGCCGTTGGAAAGCGATGCATCCTTGACCCGGTAGTTCTCGTATAAGCTCCGCATCAGGCGCTTTGCTTGGGAGGTATAGTAGGCACCCTCCGCCTCTCCGAGGAACAGAGCCATCTCCAAAAAGCCGCAGGCTGCAATGGAAGCACTGGAAGAATCGCGAGGCTCGTCCCCTTCGGTGAAGATGAGATCCCAGTAAGGAATCATATCCTCGGGCAGCCGGGAAAGGAAGTAGGATGCCGCCTTGCGGAACAACTCGATGCATTGCTGATCTTTGGTGTACCGATAGCTCAAGGCAAGCCCGTAGATGCCCCAGGCCTGGCCACGGGCCCAGGAGGAGTCTGCACGGTAGCCTTGGCAGGTTTCTCCACGCACAGGCTCCCCTGTTGCCGGATCCATGAAGAAGGTATGGAAGGTAGATCCATCAGGACGGAATGAGTACTTCAGGCAGGTTTGGGTATGCCGGAGGGCAATGGTGCGGTACGTTTCATCTCCGGTTTGCTCACTTGCCCAATAGAGCAACGGAAGGTTCATCAGACAGTCGATGATGAAGCGGTAGTTCTCCTTTGCCCCCATCGGTCCCCATGCCTGGAGAAAGGATCCCTTTTCCTGAAAGCGTGTCAGAAGTTGGTCTGCCGCCATAAGGGCTGCCTTGCGGGCTCTCTCGCTGCCGCTGAGCTTGTACAGGGAAACACAGGAGGGAGTATAGAGAAACCCCATGTCATGATGATCGACTTCAATCTTTTTGGTGATGCGGGAGAGAAAGCTCTCACTCAGGATATGGGCCGCATGGAGGAATACAGGGTTTTTGGTATGTTCATAGGCAAGACAGACCTCTCCCGGCCAGAACCCGCAGGTCCACTGATTGTTCTCACACGGTGGGTAAACGTTGTGCACCGACGAGTGGTTCTGGCACTGGTAGGTGAACGCAGGCAGGTTTCCTGCAACCTGCTTTGAAGCCTCCGCAAGAGCATCGTGTACCGTATCCAAGGATATTTCCTGCATACTCACCCCTTCAGCCCAGCGGTTGCAACGCCCTGGACAAAGAACTTCTGCAATGAGAGGAAGACAATGACCACCGGGATCAGGGCGACGACACTTGCTGCCATGATGAGCCCATACTCGCTGGAGTACTGGCTGATGAACATCCTCAGGCCGATCTGCACCGTCTTGAGCTCCATCCTGGTGAGGTAGAGCAAGGGTCCGAGGAAGTCGTTCCACGTATTGACGAAGGTGAAGATCGTCAGGGTGGAGAGCGCAGGCTTGGAGAGAGGGAGCATGATCTGTGCCCAGATGCGATACTCACTCATGCCGTCGATGCGTGCCGCCTCACACAGTTCATCGGGAACACTCATGTAGAACTGCTTCATCAGGAAGACTCCGAAGGCGCTGAAAGCCTGCAGGAATATGATGGCGAGGTGGGTGTTGTTCAGTCCAAAGGAGCGCATCATGATGAACTGCGGCACCATGTATACCTGCCACGGCATGGCAATGGTGGCAACATAACCCAAGAAGAGAAGATCCCTCCCTTTGAACTCCAACTTCGCAAAGGCATAGGCTGCGAACGAGGAAGTCAAAAGCTGCAGGAAGGTAACGATGACGGTGAGCTTTGCCGTATTCCTGATGAACGTACCCAAGGGTATCGTGGTCCAGATTTCCAGATAGTTTTCCCAGCGGGGATTGGAAGGGATCCACTCGATGGGGAAGGTGAACACATCCTTGTCCAGCTTCAGCGACGCACTGATCATCCACACGAAGGGAAGCAGCATGGCAAGCGCGCACAGGATGAGCAGGGCATAGAGTATGGTTGCAATAGTCTTGGTATAGCGGGATTGTACTTGCATCTTCGCCTCCCCTACCGCAGCTTTCGCTCGCCCCTGAACTGGATCAGGGTGACGATGAGAACCAGGGCGAAGAGGACCATGGCGACAGCACTTGCCGAGCCAAGGTTCCAACTGATGAAGGCTTTGTTGTAGATATCGTAGACAAGCACCAAGGTGGCTGTTCCCGGGCCTCCTTGCGTCACCATATAGACAATGTCATACACCTTGAAACACTGGATGGTAAGCATGACCATCACAAAAAAGGTGGTGGCGGAGAGCTGGGGAACGGTGACATACCGGAAACGTTGCCAGGCATTCGTGCCGTCCAGATTGGCAGCCTCATAGAGTTCTGGGTTGATACCCTGCAAGCCTGCAAGGTAGATGATCATATAGTAGCCCATGTACTTCCAGACACTGAAGAGGATGATGGTCATCATCGCCCAATCCTTGTCTGCAGCCCAACCGGGGACATTCTCAAAACCAAGCGAATACAGGAGCATGTTCACCGGCCCCTTGGACGGATTGAAGATCATGTTCCATACGGCGGCCACCGCTACCAGCGAGGCCACATAGGGAAAGAAGCTGACGGTACGGAAGAAGTTCCTGCCCTTGATGCCCTGATTGAGCAAAACCGCCAGCAACAGACTGGTGATCAGGGTCAACGGAACGGTACCTGCGGTATAGACAATGGTATTTTTCAGTGCTGCCTTGAACTGGTCATCATCAAGAAGATCACGGAAATTGGCAAGGCCGGCCCACTCGATGGGATTCGATCCATCCCAGTGCAAGAAGGCAAGAGCAACCGCAAAAACAATGGGAACCAGGGTAAAAATGGCAAAACCGATGAAGTTGGGTGCTATGAAACTATAGGCAACCAACTGTTTTCTGATATGTGCTTGCTTGGAAGACATGAATCCATCCTCGTTGGGGGATAAGGGGATACAGGAGGCAGAACGCCCCCTGTATCCTCATAAAGGAGAACTTATTTGGCCAGGATCTTCTGGATCTGATCGTTCATCTTCACGATACCGGCGTCAACGCTGATATTGTTGGTCATGATCTCATCATGCACCTGGTTCAGGACAACCTCAATCTCACCGGCTCTCTCATGCAACGGCATCTCAAGGTAGGTCTTTGCAACCTGCAGGGCATCACGGCTGGCCTGATCGGTCGGGAATCCGGGCTTTGCAGCGATGATCTTGACAACTTCAGCCGTCTTGATGGCGGGAATGGTGCCGGTCTTTGCAATGATCTCTGCACCTTCGGGTCCGGTTACGAACTTCACGAAGTCAAATGCTGCATCCTTCTTCTTGGAAGCATTGCTCACCCCAAGGCTGGTGATGGTTCCCAACGTGGTTCCGGCAGGGACGCCTTCAGCATGAGGATACTTTGCCAAGCCCCAGTTCTGCACTTCGGTCTTGCCCTGCTCGATCTGGTTGATCAGGGTGGCGATGAACCAGGATCCCATGTTCATCATGGCAACACTGTTGTTGTAGAAAACACCACTGTAGTGGGTGGAAGAGGTCTTCAGGGTTGCATAATCCTGTACCACTCCGTCCTTCTGCTGGTTGAGCACCATCTGGTAGTAGGGCTTGAGGAAGTCATACGTTCCGCCGACGATGGTGTTCTTGCCATCGAGGATACCGAAGAGCTGCACTGCAGATCTCCAGGTGTGATAGTGGGCTCCGTAGACTTTGTTGGCTCCCGTGCCGCTGGTCATCTTGCGGGCAAGGGCATCATACTCTGCAAAGGTCATGTCGTTGTCAGGATAGGCAACACCGGCCTTGTCAAAGACGTCCTTGTTGTAATAGACAATCCAGAAGTCACTGCGGAACGGAATGCCGTAGAGCTTGCTGTCCACGGAGATCTGGTCGGTGGTGCCGCCATAGAGGGAGAGGTCAACGCCTTCGCTCTTGATCTTGTCATTGAGGTTCAGCAGCAAGTTGCGCTTCACCAGATTGTTGTAGCCCGGGATGTCCTTGATGGTGACCACGTCGATGGAGGAGTCACCGCCGGAGAGCTGGGTCTGCAGCATCGTCATGAAGTCAGCGCTACCCAGGTCAAGCATCTCGATCTTGACATTCGGGTTCTTTGCTTCGTACGCCTTGATCAAGGGTTCATAGTAGGTGGTGGAAGCAATATCCCACAAAGCCCACTTCAGGGTGGTTTCGCCCACACTTGCCTCAGCAGCAGCTTCCTTGGTTCCGTTTGCGAATACCGCGGTGAAAACCAATGAGAGTACCAAGATAATTGTCAGTACCTTTTTCATGTATCAAACCTCCTTACGGTTCATAAGACACGAAGGGGAAAACCCCTTTCTGATGGTAGGGTACGGCCCATTCTTGCACAACGCCATGCAATTGCGTGAGCAAAACATCGACAATCTTACGCTTTGCATACCAAAGTTGTTCTTTTTTCCACAAAGTTGCCATTTCTTCCCAAAATACGGTCTCCTTTCGGTTTCTGGTTGCGAAACTGCCGACCATACGGCAATACTTTTGCCTGGGAGGAAGCAATGCGCCTGAAAACCTTGAAGGGGAAGATCACCTTCATAACCGTCACCTTTACGTTGGCTCTTGCCATATTGGTGTCCAGCTTCAGTTTCTTCCTTTTCCGCTCCTTTGCCCTGGAAAGCCAGATTTCCTCCACCGAGTTCAACCTGCAATTCATCGGGGCGAAGGCGAGGGAAAATATGGTTGCCATCGACTCACTCATCCGCTGGTTCACCACCAATACCGTGGTGACGTCCTACCTTGAACAGCAGGACAGCCAGAATGCCCTTTCCACCTATGATCGCATCAAGGAAGAGGTGATGAACAATCTTGCCCAAAGTTATGTGAGCAGGATCATCCTCACTGACACCAAGCATACCAAGCTCATCCATACCGGACTTTGGATGAGTGACAGCAAGCCGGTCACGGTCAGCAACCTGCAGCAAGTGCTCCCCTTCTCCTTCACCGAGAATGGAGGATGGAACCATATAGGGGAGGATCCCTTCCTGTATATGGATGCCCAGGTGCTTCCCATCAGACGGGTCATAACCCGCTCTTCCTCTCCCGAGGTTACCGGACAACTCTATTTGGCCATCTCTGCTGATCTTATCCTTGACCTGATCAAGGACTACCAACTCACGGAGGGGTCCCATCTCTACCTGACCATCGGGGAACACTTCTACCAAATACAGGACAACACCTTTCATCTGATGGATAAGCCACAGTTCCTTTCCAAGGAGTATGCGACTGCGGGAGAGCAGACCACGGTGGGAACCATCAGGATCGGAGGCGAAAAGCAGTTGCTGGTAACCTGCCCCACCGGTTTTCAGGATATTTCCCTCTCCCAGACCCTGAGCCCCAACGAGGTGCGCTTCGAACGCACGCTTTACCTGACTCTTTTGGCAACCATCCTGGTTTTTGTGCTGCTCTTCGGCATCCTGCTGACCCTTCTGCTCAACCGGCTTTTCAACCGGCCCATCGCGAAAATCCAAGAGAAAGTGAAGGCAATCGCCCACAGTGACTTCACCAGCGACCCCTCCATTGAGTGGGACGATGAACTGGGTGACATCGGCAAGGGGGTCAACGACCTTGCAGGCAGGCTCGACACGTTGTTGGAACGACGCATATCCGACGAGAAGAAGAAACAGGAGTTGGAGTATCGCATGCTGCAAAGCCAGATCAATCCCCACTTCCTCTACAACACCCTCAACTCCATCAAATGGATGGCAACCCTGCAAAAAGCTACGGGAATCGCAGAGATGACCACCAGCCTCTCCCGCCTTATGAAAAACGTGAGCAAGGCTGACGAGCCGATCATCAGGCTTGAGGAGGAACTTGCCCTCCTCAATGACTATTTTGTCATCCAAAAGTATCGCTACGGAGGCACACTGGTTCTGCAGAACCTCATCGACCCATCCTTCTTCTCCCTCGGCATCCCACGCTTTACCCTCCAGCCATTGGTCGAGAATGCCATTTTCCATGGAATAGAACCCAAGGGAGGGGCAGGAACGGTAAGTCTCGAAGCACGGGTGGAAGATGAGCGGACCATTGTGCTGACCATCACCGATGACGGGGTGGGAATGGACGAGAAGGCCATCAGCGAGATATTCGGCACTGCAGGGAGCCCAACCAAGGGCATGTTCCGGGAGATTGGCATCCGCAATGTAGCAAAACGGATTGAGTATACCTACGGGGAGGGATACACCCTCTCCCTTGAGAGCGAGGTTGGTTCCTATACCAAGGCAATCCTCAGACTCCCCAGATTGACAAAGGAAGGTAAACCATGGCAACCAAACTGATCATTGCCGATGACGAACCGTTGGTGCTGGTGGGCCTGCAATCGATGCTGGACTGGGGAAAGCTCGATATAGAGATCGTTGCCGTGGTCCGCAATGGAAAGATGCTTGAGGAAGCCATCGAGCAACATGTTCCCGACCTTGTGATCACCGACATCAAGATGCCCCTAAAAACCGGTCTGGAAGTCCAGAAGGAGTGCTCCGAAAAATACGGCAGGCTTCCTCTCTTCATCCTTCTTACCAGTTACGAGGAGTTCAGCTTCGTAAAGGAAGCTCTCAGCTACCAAGCTGTCGACTATTTGGTCAAGCTGGAGTTGACTGAAGAGAAACTGCAGGCTTCGGTATCGAAAGCCCTGAAGCTGCTTGCACAGCTCAAAGGCTCGGAGGAGAACCATTTCCCCTTGCTTGAACGCAGTGCCATGCAAGGCTTTCGGGACAAATTCTTTGTCCGCCTCTTCAACGGCCTGATCGACTCACGCCAAGCCTTTGAGAAACAGAAGCGGGAGTTGCAACTCTCTCTGCATGAGCCGTGGCATGTGGTCTGTTATGTGGAGATCAAGACGGAGCAAGAGAGAGCGGAGGTGAACCTCTACAACAGCACCCTGGGTATGCTCAACCAAACCCTTTCACGCTACCTCACCTGCTATTTCACCAGTCTCGACCTTCATCATCTGGCCATCACCTTTTGTCTGACCAACGAGCAGCACGCACACTATCGCACCATCATCCGCCAAGTCCTGGAGAAGACCCTGCAAGTCATCTACAACTACTTCTCAGTCAACCTGGTCTGTTCAGTCGGCCTTGCAGTGCAGGACCCATTCTTTCTGCACACGTCCTTCCTCTCCGCCCGGCAACTGATTACCTCCCAGCCGGGGAATCAGGCAATTCTCTTTGCACAGCAATGGGAAGAGGGTGAGGACACCTTCTCACTCGATCCTTACCGAAGCCGCCTGACCCGCTCGTTCGAGGAACTCGATGCCCAGCAACTGGCCTTGGTCATGGAAGATGTGGCGGCAGGGATGGAGCGACAAAATCTACTTCCCCTGCAAGCGATCGAAGTTGCGAGCAGCATTCTGTATATGGCCATCAGCTTGCTGCCGGACGGCCAGCATCTGGTGGAACAAGCGTTCGACGACCAGAATGGAGGCTACCGGCTGATTTACACCAGCACATCCACTGCCGCGGCCAGTGCATGGCTGAGAAACCTGGCCCAAGGGCTGGGTGAGCAGTTGCAGTCACGGAAGACCGACTATCGGGCAAAGGTGGTTGCAAACGCCCAGCAGTACATCAAGGAGAATGTGAAGCGGAAGCTCAACCTCGGCGAGGTTGCCATGCTGTTCGGCTTCAGCCAAAACTATCTGAGCAGTCTCTTTTCCCGGTACAGCGGTTGCAGCTTTGTGGAGTACACAACCCAAGTGAAGGTTGCAGCAGCGAAGGAAATGATGGCCAAGGGTGATTACAAGATGTATGAGATCGCCGATACGCTCGGCTTTGAGAGTTCTTTCTACTTCAGCAAGGTATTCAAGAAAGTTGAGGGAGTCTCCCCCCGCCAGTACCTGCAGCACCTCGAACGAAAACGGAGTTGAGCATGTTCACCGCATACCTGTCCAAGTTGCCTTCCTTTCTTCAGGACTATCGCCTTGCCCCAGATTCTCAAGACCGTAGGTTCTGGGAGCGAGACGATGATGAGCTGAGAGAGTTCATCCTCCGTGATGCCGCCGTGTTGTCCAAGGAACCACTGCCCTCTCTTCTCGCCTCCGATTATCTGGCTTTCACCAAAACAGGCTCACGCATCCTCTATGAGAACCCATACTTTGCACGCAGAAGACGGTTGGGCACCCTTGCCCTCGCCTACTGTCTCAAACCGGACGAGCAGGTGATGCAAGCCATCATCGACTGCATCTGGGCCATCTGCGAAGAGTCGACCTGGTGTTTGCCGGCACACAACAGCTACATCCGCGATACACCCCAGCTGCCGCTTGCACAGGTGGACAGGCCGGTGATCGATCTCTTCAGTGCAGAAACGGCTGCCACCCTTGCCCAGGTGTACGCTTTGCTCAAGCATGCCCTGGATGAGGAAACACCGCTCATCGCCCAACGCATCGAAAAGGAGATCGAACAAAGGATCCACAAACCGTATTTGGAGGAACACTTCTGGTGGATGGGAAAAGACGGGGAACCGATGAACAACTGGACGGTGTGGTGCACCCAGAATGTGCTGCTGAGCACCTTTTTGCTCCCTACCTGCCAAATCTTTCGCCATCGGGTTGCAGGGAAGGCTCTTGCCAGCCTCGACTTCTTTCTCAAGGACTATGGTGATGATGGTTGCTGCTCGGAAGGTGCGCAGTACTACCGCCATGCAGGGCTCTGTCTCTACCTCTGCATCGACATCCTCAACCAGGTTGGAAGCAATTTCCTGAAGCCGGTATACCAAGAGCCGAAAATCCGCAACATCGCTTCCTTCATCCGCCATATCCATGCCCAAGGGCCCTACTACTTCAACTTCTCCGACTGTTCGGCTCTTGCAGGCCCCAGTACGATTCGTGAGCTGTTGTTTGCCCGTGCCATAGACGATGCAGAACTTGAAGCCTTCGCCCTGCACAGTGCACAGCTGAGGCCCAAGTCCGAACGACATCTTTCCCAAGAGATAAACCTCACCTACCGACTGCTTGAACTGATGAATCAACACAGTATGGAAACAGAGGCATTCTTGCCACCCCAATGCGACCACTCCTACCCAAGCGTCGGAATCTTCACCAGCTATGACAAGCACTTCGCCCTTGCAGTGAAAGCCGGGGGAAACGATGACAGCCACAATCACAACGATACAGGCTCGATAACCCTCTATAAGGACGGGAAGCCCGTCCTTATAGACATCGGAGTGGAAACCTACACCAAACAGACCTTTTCAACCCAGCGCTACGCAATCTGGACGATGCGTTCGGTCTACCACAACCTGAGCAACTTCCCCCCGCATGAGCAACAGGCAGGCCGTACGTTTTGCAGCACGGTACTTGAAAATACAGAAGGGCCGGAGAGAATCATCAGCATGGAGCTGGCCGGCTCCTACCCCAGGGGCATCGGGCTGCACTCCTATAGGCGAACGGTAACTCACCGCAAGGGAAGAGACATCATCATCAAGGAACAGGTGGAAGGCACCTGCGTACCCATACTCAGTCTGATGACGGTGGAACAGCCTTTGGTTGAAAACAAGCTCATCCACGTGGGAAAGGATGCACTCATACGATTCAGTGAAGATCTCTGCTCCGTGGAGGTGGAGACCATCCCCATCACGGATGCCAGGTTGCTGGCGGTCTGGCCGAAACAGGTGTATCGGATCTTGGCAAGCTATGATCATCATCTGGAAATCACCATCACCTGATAGTCGTTCTTTCCCCGATAATTCCTGACAATTTCATGAATATGGAAAGTTTCTCTGTTGTCTTGTCCTATAACAGGACCTAGAATCAAGACATCATCAGTGTTTCTGCTGCAATGCATCCAATCTTTCTGAGGAGTTTGCCATGACAAAACGACGGTATCTCATCATACTGCTCGCCTTCAGCCTTTTTCTGGTCTCCTGCGGCACCCTGTTCACAGCCGGAGGATCGGAGTATCGCTCAGCTATGTCCGCCTACAAGGCACAGGAGTATGAGAAAGCATTCCTCTCCCTCTCCGATGCGCTGAGGATCAACCCAACCTTTGAGGAAGCACTCTCCATGTATCCGGTTGTCTTCAATGAAGGATCCAGCTTCTATCGTGTCATCATCACTAATGCCGGCAACAAGAATGACCTCGCTTCTGCTGACAGGCTTTGGTCAGCGTACAGAAGCCTGTATGCAATGCATGAACGGGCCCGCAGCGATGGACGAGGGGTCGTAGCATTCGAGGACTATGCGCACAACGTCAAGACTGCTGGGCAAAAGGCCGGCGAACTCTGGTTCGGAGAGGCTGAGAGATTGGCCTCACGCACTGACAGAAAGAGCCAGCAGGAGGCTGTTGCAGCATACGAGAAGGCCAAACTGCGCTACCCTGAACTCCCGAATCTTGAACAACGGCTTGCAACAGCCCTTGCCAAGGCGACAGTATCGCTGATGGTGGTCGGCAGCGGTCCCGATGATGCCTTCCACTCCATGGTATTGGCTGATATCAAGAAAACCTTCGCCCAGAATCGGTTTGTGCAGGTGATGGACAGCCCAAGTTTCCTCAATACCTCCACTACCAAGGGTCCGACGGAATTGGCCATCGAGCATGCCAGGGCGAACCAGGTCAACTATCTTTTGGAAATCATGGTGTACAACAGGACAGAACAGATCCTTACCGAAGAGCCGGTTCGGCTTCCCAGGGAGAATCCGCTGTTTGACGGGATCAAGCGGACCATGGGCTATTCAATCAAGAATACGGTAAGTTACCGACTCTTTGACTTGAGAAACCTGAAGGTCATAGCGGGCAATACCTTTGCTACCGAGGAAGGCCCCTACACCTACGATTTCTCCTATGTGAAGGCGGAAGGACTGCGGGAATTGAATCTGGAAAATACCGGTAAGCGCAATCTTAGGTTTGTCAGCACAAATTCCGCCCCTGACATCGCCATCCCGATCATCAACCAGTTGCGGACCGGATACTACAACATCCCCAGGCCGTCAACCATTGCCGACCCCGCCGACCAAACCTTGTGGACGGCCTACTACAAGGATCGCTACCGATCATTCAGGGATCTTGCCCAGCAGGAGAGCGGGAGACAGCTGTTCTACGCAATAGAAGTGGTGCACCATCTCTCAGATGACACCTATACCACCCTCGGCATGACGGTAGAGGAAGCAGTCCAGGAGTCGAAGGTCAACAGTGCCATCATGAACGCACTCAGCCATACTGCCCGTGCGCTCATAGATGCAGAAAAACAGACCAGGGGAAGTTCTTACCAGACAATCGGCATGGAGGTAGGAAAACTCATCAAGGACATATTCTGATCTGGATGTGAAGATCTCCCATACTGCCTTCTCCATTCGGGGAAGGCTTTTTTCTGCAACATCCCCAATCGACACCAATCTGTTGCTTATCAGCAATTTGGGCATTGCAGACCCAATTTTCCGAATTTTCCGTTTGACACCACCGATAGGCTGGGGTACAGTTATCCGTAGATAAAATAATTGGAGGCATTATGGCCACAGTACAACTCAAGAACATTTGCAAAGTGTACGATGGTGGAGT
>Ga0172377_10006522_pt1 | contig 12018 bp, 6 predicted proteins | sample Pumphouse3metaG_FD_119749 | JGI IMG/M metagenome (GOLD analysis project Ga0172377, IMG submission 119749) | Leachate microbial communities from a municipal landfill in Southern Ontario, Canada - Pumphouse #3 metaG | ecosystem: Engineered > Solid waste > Landfill > Unclassified | place: Canada... | reverse complement strand
AAATCGGCCTTCCCCATTGAACGACAGCCAATAACTCCGATATTGATTTTTTTAGTATCAATTATTCTGTCACTAGTTTTTGAACTCATTGAAAGAAAAGTTGGAGTAACAATACCGACAACCGCAGTTGTTCCTAAATCTTTAATAAAACCTCTTCTATTTTTCATAATTTTTTTAAATTATACGTACAAATTTAGTATAGGATCTCAATGTATTGGAACAGAAATATTTGTTATTAATTTGAACTTAAGCTGCATTATAACATATAAGTCTACTCCGAAAATACGGAAAAAGTATCCGTATGGACAACAAACTTTTTGGTAGCAATATTGCCTTCCGTCACAAGGGTAATCAGAAAATAAAAGGCTACAGTACAAACATAACCAAAAATCGCGCACTTGAAAAAGCCATACATCTAATTTGTGGGGGGTATGGGTAAATTATAGTCCAAATTATGCATTTTTCGGAGCAAACATATCAAAGAACTGTGCAAGAAATAAAAATACTATTTTTTCGTCTTATTTTTGACTTATTTCCTTTTTAAATTTAGATTATAACCGAAAAAAGAATAGACAGATTTATATTTTGCCGATGCTATTTTTTTATAATACCTTAAATCCGCAAGGAATTATCTATTACGCATCCAACTAACTTCAAATCAGTCGTTATTCTATATAATCCTGATTTATTGTTATTTGAATGCTCATTACAAAACTTCCTTGCGGAATTTAGGTTATATAAAAACAGATTATATGTAAATATTTTGATGGTCTATTTTTAATGTCTGGACAAAAGATGGATCAAAAAAAATTAGGGATATTGTTCATAACGCTGAGAAATCATAAAGAACAGATATTTTTCCAAAGTAAACATAAAAATCACTAATTTTTAAAACAAATTTTTTACTCGCGGATTTAAGGTAATCAATTTTTAAAAACCTATTTTTCATAGAGGACTCAAATAAAAATTGTAAAATACAAGTCTCGTACAAGCCAAACTTGTATTTTACAAGCCTGATTTTTTTGCAATTTGGCAAAGATTCTTCTTATTTGTTTTTATAAACCTTTTAACAAATACCTAAACAAAAACTAAATGAAAATATTATGAGAACATAGTCCTATTTGAAATAAAATAATAATTTAGTATCATAGATACGAAATTATATAGTTTTTTTTGTCCTTTCATACTAAACCGCAAAATTCAGTACAAAAGGTCAGATAATGTCCATTTCTTCTTTTTTCATCACTTTTTAACGCATATTTAAACCGATTGCTGCACCTCGCAACCGAAACAATCTACAGAGAAACGTTGAATCAAATCTCTACCAAAAGGAGATTAGTCATGAAAAATAAAAAGAGAGAGAACATCTCTTTTAAATCTTTTGCAAATATAAAAAATTATGATTTAAAAATTTATAAATGCTTAAAACCTATCAAAAAGATTGATATTGATAAACTAACTTACCTAAATTTTAGAAATGAACAAAAATTTTAAAGAAAGTTTTTTTGCAATTTTATTTGCAGTAATACTTAGCACTACGGGTTGTAGTGAAGATGGAGGATATAGCGGAGTCAATACCGTAATTCCCTCCGATCCTTCGAAGCCGATTATCTTTACTGATTTCTCGCCAAAAGAAGGAGCTGTACGTACCTTGATATTCATCGAAGGAAATAATTTTGGAACAGATATTTCAAAAATTGAAGTATCTATAGGAGGTGTAGCTGCTCCTGTTATTGGCTCTTCAGGTACTAAAATCTGTGTTATGGCGCCAAGGCATTCTACCCGGGGTGATGTAGTTGTTTCGATTATCGATGAATCCGGTAAAGTTGTAAAAGATCACCAGTTTAAAGATCTGTTTACACTTCAGGTAGCTTTGGTAGTTAATACATTGACAGGCAAAGTGGATCCGCTAACCAATTCTTCCAGTATTATCAACGGCTCATTTGAAGAAGCTGAATTTCAACACCCCTGGTGGTTAGAATTCGATATAGATGAAGAAAAAAACAAAATTATCTATTGTATAGATGAAGAAAACCTTACGGCACTACGGAAGATCAATCTGACTACAAGAGAGGTTTCAACTGTATTTATGAAGGGACAAGCCGGAGTACATAATGTAAAATCAATGTTATTTGAGACATCCACGAGAGATACATTATTTTTGGTAGACGATAATGGACGTGGAAACTGGAATGACAGACATCAAATGCCGAATATGTTTTACGCTCTTCGTAACGAAAGTTTCAGAAAGGTTTATCCCTATTTGTATGCTCAGTGTTCTTATTCTGCCGTATCGATGAGTGACGGTACCCTTTTCTATAATACATGGGTGTCATCAGAAGTCTACAAAGCACGTCAAATATTTGATGAATCTGACCAAATGTGGGACGGAAAAGCGTTATTCAGTGTTAAGGCCAATTCGAGTGATCATGTGTTTATGTTCAGACACCCGGATGAGCTGTATGTATATATGACAGGATTCAACGGAGTTTACAGATGTGCGTACGATAAAACAAAGAAAGAACTGGTTTCTTCTGTGCTTCATGTCGGAGATATTGGCGGAGGATCGGGGTATACTGATGCTCCTGGAAGTTCGGCTCGTTTCAATCGTCCACGTCAAGGAGTATTTGTGAAAAATAAAGAGTACGTAGCGCAAGGAAAAAAAGATGTATATGACTTTTACGTGTGTGATACTGGCAATAATGCCATCCGAAAGATTACGCCTGATGGTGAAGTCAGCACATTTGCAGGACGGGGTAGCATAGGTACCGATGGCAAAGTGTGGGGTTGGATTGATGGGGAAGCACGTGAAACAGCCCGTTTCCGAACCCCTACCGGTATTTGTTATGATGAGGAAGAAGAAATCTTCTATGTTGCAGACAATGAAAACAAACGGATACGCACAATTTCCATAGAATAAGTCTAAAAGAAATAGTCTGATAAAATCAAACAAATCAAAGGAATAAAAACACGAAAAAATGAAAAAATATATTCTATCCGTTCTATGCTTATTTATATGTGTAATGAACGTATTTGCTCAAAATAAAACTGTAGAAGTCTCCGGCACCATTATTGGTTCGGATGGTCTTTCTTTGATTGGAGCAACCGTTGTTGTGAAGGATAAGCCGGGGTTGGGAGTGGTTTCTGATATCAAGGGAAAATACAAAATAAAGTTGGAACCCTTTCAAACTCTGGTATTCTCTTATCTTGGTTATGAAACCCAAGAGCATTTGATTAAAAACGAAAATATGATACTTGACATCACGATGAAAGAATCAAAAGCTACTGCGCTTGATGAAGTAACGATTACAGGTATGGGTCCGAAAAAGAAAGTTACCGTAACAGGTGCAATCACCACCGTTGAAGTAGGGACTTTGAAGACACCTGTTTCCAGTATTTCAAATGCTTTAGCCGGTAATGTTGCCGGAGTTATGTCAATGCAGCGTTCTGGCCAGCCTGGATCCAATACCTCCGAATTCTGGATACGCGGAATTTCCACATTCGGAGGCAGTTCCAACGCTTTGGTCATGGTTGATGGATTTGAGCGGAGTATGGATGAACTTAATATCGAAGATATCGAATCTTTTTCCGTACTAAAAGATGCCTCTGCCACGGCGATTTACGGCTCGCGTGGTGCAAATGGGGTCATATTGATAAATACCAAAAGAGGAAAAGAAGGAAAAGTGGAAATAAATGTCAAATCGGAATATACCTGGACCACCCGTACACGAACACCTAAATTCGTAGATGGTTTGACGTATGCAACCATGGCTAATGAAGCGCGCACTACCCGCAATAAAAAAGCTATTTATAACAATCAGGAGTTGATGATGATCGGTGAGCAACTCGATCCTGATATTTATCCTAATGTCAACTGGATGGATCTTTTATTGAAAGATGGGGCTCCTACCTACCGTACTGCCATGAGTGTGAAAGGCGGAGGATCTAAAGCCCGGTATTATTTATCAGGTAGCTTCCTTGACGAAGGAGGCATGTATCAAGTTGACAAAATGATGAAAGATTATAACACTAATGCCAATTACGAGCGTTATAACTATCGTATGAACGTCGACATGAACATAACTGAATTGACCCTCATTCAGGTAGGTCTTGGCGGATCTCTGGAAAAAACTAATAGTTCTGGCGCGGTCAACACTGACGATATCTGGTATTCGATATTCGGTTATAATCCTGTTACCATGCCAGTGATATATTCTAACGGATATGTACCTGTCATGCAGGAAGAAGAATCGGGATCGTCGTGGGAAAGAACATATAATCCGTGGATAGCCGCTACGCAAACAGGATATACCGAAGTATGGAAAAATACCATCAATTCCAATGTTACTTTAGAACAAAAACTAAATTTCCTGACTGAAGGATTGAAGTTTACAGGGTGTTTCGGATACGATACGTATAATTACAATCATATACAACGCCGAAAAAACCCCGAGATGTGGAGAGCTGAGCGTCAACGTGATTCGGATGGGAAGGTTGTATTTAACCGGCTAGTTCCGGAACGTTTACTAACTCAGAATTCTTCTTCGTCAGGAGACAGAAAGGAGTTCGCAGAAGTGGTACTTTCATACGAGAGAAAATTCGGAATTCACAGCGTTGGCAGTATACTCAAGTATACACAAGATAATTATGTAAATACCTCCGATATCGGTAGTGATATCATGCAAGGTATCGCCCACCGTCATCAGGGATTGGCCGGTAACCTGTCATATGGATATATGAATCGTTATTTACTCAATTTCAATTTCGGATACACCGGTTCGGAAAACTTTGCCAAAGGACACCAGTTTGGATACTTCCCCGCTTATTCAGCAGCATGGAATGTGGCGGAGGAACATTTCGTAAAGGACAATTTCGATTGGTTAGGTATGTTTAAAATCCGTTATTCTTACGGAAAGGTTGGTACCGATAATTCTCCTTCTCGTTTTCCTTATCTGGCCAATTTTGGAAATTACAGCCTGAATACAAGCGCAGGAAATCAGGATATATATTATAACTGGGGCGACTTGAACAGCGCATTCGGATATCCCGGTTTGACCTATACGAATTTATCTTCGAATAATGTAACTTGGGAAATCGCTAAGAAACAGGACTTGGGTTTGGATCTGTACCTTTGGGGCGATAAGTTCGGTCTGACAATGGACTATTTCAATGAAAAACGTGAGGGAATCTATATGACCAGATCCTATTTGCCAGATATTGTCGGTATCCAGAGACAGGATCCTTCGGCAAATGTGGGAGGTGTAAAGTCAAAAGGTTTTGACGGAAATTTCAAATTTGATCATCGTGTAGGAAAAATGAATATGAAAATTCGTGGAAACTTTACATACAGCAAAAACGAAATTACCGAAGCCGATGAAATGGTGAACCGTTATCCATACCTTCGTCGTACCGGGTTTCGTGTTGATCAGGCAAAAGGGTTGATAGCTTTAGGCCTATTCAAAGATTATGAAGATATCAGAAACAGCCCTCGACAAGACCTCGGCGATTCCAAGGATCTTATGCCCGGTGACATCAAATACAAGGATATAAACGGAGATGGTATTGTTAACAATGATGATATCGCACCAATTGGCGCCACTACACGACCTAACCTGATATACGGAGTGGGAATATCTGCTACATGGAAGGGTTTTGATTTTAACCTGCATTTCCAAGGTGCCGGGAAGTCTCATTTCTTCATAAATGGATTTACCGTATATCCTTTTGTTAATGGAGAATGGGGAAATATACTGGAAAAGATGAGTAATTCAAACCGATGGATACTAGGTGTAAACGAAGACCCGAATGCAGAATATCCACGTTTGAGCTATGGCGGAAACTCCAATAATTACCGTTCATCTACTTACTGGTTGCGCAATGGCTCTTATTTACGATTAAAAACATTGGAAATGGGTTATACATTGCCAAAAGTATTTATCAACAGATTACGCTTGGAAAAAGTGCGGATACATATTATCGGTCAGAATTTATTGACATTCTCAAAATTCAAATTATGGGATCCGGAAATGGGTAGCTCAAACGGACAAAAATATCCGCTGGGAAAAACCTTAACTTTCGGATTAACCGTTAATATTTAAAATTAAATTTTATGAAAAAGAAATACATTTTATTTAGCATAATAACCTGCCTGCTAACCAGCTTTCAATCATGTTCTGATTATCTGGATGTAGACCGCTATTTCAACGACAGGCAGGATATGGAGCGTATATTCAACAGTAGGGATTATACCGAACAATGGCTGGCCAACGCATACTATCAGCTCCTTTCCTATAATCTAGAAATAGGACATGTGCGCTTTACTCTTACAAATTACTCAGATGATATGATTTATACAGAAGGAGGTGCCGGTATAAGTTACTCGGATTATCAATTCGGAAACTACGGTCCGCAATACGGAGGTGGTGTAGGAGATCTAATCTCCCGTCCCTGGGAACAGTCTTATGAAGGTATCCGTCAGGCTTCCATTTTTCTTCAAAATGTTCATACGGGTGATGAAATCACCGAAGAGAGGTACAAAGATCTAAAGGGGCAAGCCTATTTCATTCGTGGCTACCTCTATTGGCTGTTGTTGAGAAAATATGGTCCCGTACCCATCCTGCCTGATGAAGGACTTGATTATGAAGATTCTTATACCGATTTAAGCTATCCGAGAAATACATACGAAGAATGTGCAGAATATATTTCCGAACAGATGCTATTGGCAGCCGAACTTTTAGAAAGTGACCGTGACACCCGCAGCGCTTCACGTCCTACAAAAGGTGCGGCATTAGCTGTTCGGGCCAAAGTATACCTTTATGCAGCAAGCCCATTAATGAATGGAAACCCGGAAATGTCCTCCTTTGTAGATGATAAAGGTAAGCAACTCATTTCCCAGGAATACGATGAAGGGAAATGGGCCAAAGCGGCGGCAGCAGCCTTAGATGTGATAAAATTAGGTAAATATAAAATTTATGTTGCTCCCAGGCGCAATAATGGAGGGCTGTGGGGAGCCTATCCCATAACTATAAAACCTCCGTATCACCCGGTATATTCAGAAAAGACATGGAATGAAGGAGGTTGGAAGGATATTGATCCGATAGATTCATATCGTGCCTTGTTTAACGGAGATCTTTACGTTTCCGAAAATCCCGAGTTAATTTTTACACGCGGAGATAACCAGTTGAATGACGAATATGGAATACAATCCATGTCTCGTCACCAAATGCCAGTAAGTAGAGGAGGCGGATGGAACTGTCACGGTATCACAGGCAAACAATGCGACGCTTATGCGATGAATGACGGTAGCTCTTTTGACCGAGATAAAAGCATGAAAGGATTTACACAGGCAGATGGTGAATATCCATATTTAAGAAAAGATGTATGGCTGGAATATGCAAACCGGGAACCTCGCTTTTACGCATCAGTTGCTTTTTGTGGTGCTAACTGGAGCTGTACAAGTGCAAAGGATGCAAGTAACCGTAATTTTCAGACATTTTACTATTATGGAGAAGATGATGGGCGGAAAATTATCAGTACGCAAGACCGCTGGATACCTACCGGTATAGGGATGATGAAATATGTAAATCCCAAGGAGAGCTACAAAGACGGAACCGTATACCCTAAAGTTGATATGGCAATCCGTTATGCCGATATACTGTTAATGTATGCCGAAGCATTGAACGAATTGACAACGACTTATCAAATTACATCATGGGATGGTAATGAAACTTATAGTATTTCACGGAATATAACCGCAATGAAAGCGGCAGTTCTTCCTGTACGATTACGTTCTGGCGTGCCAAACTATGATGAGATAGGTCAGGGCGATCCATATACTAACACTGAGGAGTTAAGAAAGTTCATTAAACGTGAGCGTCAGATTGAATTCTTAGGTGAAAACCAACGTTATTTTGACCTTCGCCGTTGGAAAGATGCACCGCAAGAAGAAAGCCAGATGATTTATGGCTGCAATACCACCGTACCGAAAGAATATCGTGAATATTTCTATGAACAAATAGTAGTGCCAAGTATAAAAACCTCATGGTCTATGAAGAAATACTTCTGGCCGATTTCTTATGATGAATTGAAGAAAAATGCTCGTTTAACACAGGCTCCAGGTTGGCCCTCATTTGATTAATAAAAAAATAATAAAAAAATATTTAGATATGAAAAAATTATATTTTTATATGTCCGTGTTTTGTGTGTTTTTTATTCTTTCCGGCTGTAATGATGAATGGAAAGATGAATTATACACCAGAATGGTATCTCTGAAAGCACCGATCAATAGGGATGACGTATCCGTTATCTATTTAAGGTATCAACCGGATAATCAGGTGGTCAAATATAAGTTACCGGTTATTGTAAGCGGATCGCAGACGAATAATAGTAATTACAATGTGCGCATTGATGTAGATAATGACACATTGAATTTTTTGAATCATGATAAATATACAGATCGTGAGGATTTGTACTATAAGCAATTACCTGCAGAATTTTATGATTTTCCGTTGCAGACTTGTCTTATCCCCTCTGGTAGTAACGTAACTTTTTTCGATATCAACTTTAAATTTTCCGGATTGGATCTTGTAGAAAAATGGGTTTTGCCACTAACCATCTTGCCAGATCCTTCCTATTCTCTGAATACTTATAAAGGCAGACAGAAAGCATTACTTTGGATAATGCCTTTTAACGACTATTCAGGGTCTTATAATGCAGGGAGTATGTATGTATATTTTGGAGATAATACCACCAAGTATATGGTAGCAAATACCCGTGAGACCAGAGTCGTTGATGAAAATACAATCTTCTTTTATGCTGGTATTACAGAAGAATTTGCTGAAAACAGAGGTGATTTTAAAGTTAAATGTGAATTTCAGGAACCTGACGAAGTTACGGAAATAGAAGATTCAAAAACAGGCGATAGTACAGGGCTATACGTCAAAAAAGGCAAATTGCTGTTGAGCGCCGAGAATCCGGCTTTGGAATTCGAAGTTATAGGAGATCCTGTATACGAAATCAAGGAAGAATTTGATACCGACCGACCATATATAATCAAACGCTTCTTTACGCTAACTATGGAATATAAGTATAAAGACAATGTTTCCAGTGAAAATATGGTATTCCCTTACAAATGTAAAGGTACTATGTTAATGCAGCGTAACGTAAATACATTGATTCCGGACGAAGACCAAGCAATATACTGGTAGAATTTAATTGATTTCTTACATAAAAAAGAAGGCATCTCAAAAAGTGAGATACCTTCTTTTTTGTTCTCCTGGCACGAACTATTTTATATAATATTCTTATGCTGTCAAAAGTTGGAAAAATAATTGGGATGATTGACTGTTTTATAAGCATTTTCCACCTATCAATTAACAGCATTGGAATATGCCGGGATGTTCCCCTTTTTTAGTATTTTATCGGACTCTTCGTTTAGCTTTACTCTTACTTAATCTTTGTTTCTATTTTTTTAACTTCTTCGACGAGATCAAAAACGGTCTTATGTAATTCGGAAAAAATTTTATTCTTTTCTTGTTCTCTTTTTAACAGTGTCTTGTATAACTCTTCTTCCTTTTCAACCGGGTTAAAGGTTGGCTGAATAGAACCACTGACCCTCCGATTATTTGAGGAATTATCGTGAAAGCAATTGCCGTTAATAATGGTAATTGCTGTTTCCATGGTAAATTCTTTAATGGCTTCGGGTTTAACACCCAATGCTTTTGCAACTTCTTCCAGTTTTTCTTTATTCATCGTTCCTTTTTGTTCCATTTGCGAAACGGCCTGCTGGCTGATGCCAAGTTCAGTCGCCAATACTTCCTGCTTAATTCCTTTTATATCTCTGATGCGGGCAACATTTTTGCCCAAGTGTATTTTGCCTGAAAATTTGGTATAAGTGTCTTTCATGTGTGCAAAATTAATTGATTCATTCAAAAGTAAAAACCCACTCCGAAAAGTAGGATAGGCAATGACCTGTAATTTTTCATTAAAATGTTTATTTTAAAATTATACAATATTCATTTATTAATCAAGAGATTCTCTATTATTTTTTTTTTTTTTCATTATCACTGACAAGTATACATAGCAATATTTATAATTCTTAAAAAAATCAGATACATCTAAAAAAAGGGAGCACCCAATACTATTTAGATTATAACCGAAAAAAAGAATAGACAGCTTTATATTTTTTGCCGATGCTATTTTTTATAATAAATTTAATCAATTTTTAAAAACTTATTTTTCATAGTGGGATCAATTATTGTTTCCTAAATATACAATAAAAAGTAAAGTCAATAGCATTTTCTTAGCCTCTGGAAAAGTAAAAAACAATAAATATAAAATCGTAAAATATTAATTATCAATATATATCATTAGTTAAATCATGGAACTAATATAAAAAAATGACTAATTTAAGGCTATATTTTTGGGCTTATAGAAACAAAATGATTAATTTTCGAACTTAAATAAAAATAAGAATTCAAATATTTTTTAAAATAATTTCAATTTCAAAATCAAAAACGAATGACAGTTAAAAATTTAGACAGTATTTTCAACCCCAAGAGTGTCGCCTTAATAGGAATCTCTGATAAGGAAAACAGTCTGGGTAGTCTTGTTTACAAAAATCTGACAGATGCCGGATTTAAAGGAGATATTTTTCCGGTTAACCCAAAAAGAGACGAGATATTTGGTCTTAAATGTTACCACTCAGTAACAGAAGCTCCCAAAACTCCGGATTTGGCTATAATAATGATTGGTGCAAGATTTGTTCCATCAACAATTCGCCAGTGTGGTGAAAAAGGAGTAAATGGAGTAATAATCCTTTCAGCCGGATTTAAAGAAGCAGGAGAAAATGGTAAAGTAATCGAAGCTCAGCTTGAAGCAGAATTTGCCAAATTCCCAGACATGAGAATTGTTGGTCCTAACTGTATTGGTGTAGTTGTTCCTAAATTCAATCTTAATGCATCATTTGTTACTGGAACACCTGATGACGGACAAGTAGCATTCCTTTCACAATCAGGAGCTCTTTGTACATCAGTTCTTGACTGGGCATACAAAAACAAAATTGGTTTCTCATATTTCGTTTCCATCGGAAACTCACTGGATGTAAACTTTGGTGACTTAATCGATTACCTGGAGAATGATCCGAATACAAAATCAATTGTATTATATGTAGAATCCGTAATACAGGCCCGCGAATTCATGTCAGCTGCAAGATCGGTTTCAAGGAAAAAACCAATTCTTGTATATAAATCAGGAAGATTCCCCGAATCAGCAAAAGCAGCAGCATCACATACCGGAGCTATGGCTTCTGAAGATTCAATTTACGATGCCTTATTCGAACGTGCAGGAGTTGCCCGTGTATACGACTTCGGAGATATTTTTTACTTCACCGACCTTGTAGGGCGTAGCAAAATGCCAAAAGGAGATCGTCTTGCTATTGTAACTAATGCAGGAGGCCCCGGAGTAATGGCAACAGATTCATTAATCGAGCATAAAGGTAAACTTGTAAAATTATCAGAAGGAACAATGAAGAAGTTAAACGATTATCTTCCTCCTTTCTGGTCACACGGAAATCCTATCGACGTATTAGGAGATGCCTCTGCTGAATGTTTTGCAGAAACTACAAAAATCGTACTTGAAGACGAAAATGTTGATGCCGTATTGGTATTGCTTACACCACAGGCAATGACAAAACCGACAGAAATTGCAGACGCTATTGCAAAAATATCCGTAAATACAGACAAAGCAATCATGGCTGCATGGTTAGGAGGAGAACTTATGCAGAAAGGAATTGAAAAATTCCATGAAGCAGGTATTTCAAACTTCGAGGCACCTGAACAGGCTATCAAAGCATTTATGACTCTGTCTAACTATACTAAGAATCTTGAAAAAATATATCAGGTTCCTAAAGAAGTAAACATAACATATAAAAAAGACAGAAAAGAACTTCGTAAACATTACATTAAAGACGTATTCTCAAAAGAGCCAATCTTAAGTGAAGACCAGTCAAAAATGTTATTT
>Ga0172377_10006521_pt1 | contig 12020 bp, 7 predicted proteins | sample Pumphouse3metaG_FD_119749 | JGI IMG/M metagenome (GOLD analysis project Ga0172377, IMG submission 119749) | Leachate microbial communities from a municipal landfill in Southern Ontario, Canada - Pumphouse #3 metaG | ecosystem: Engineered > Solid waste > Landfill > Unclassified | place: Canada... | reverse complement strand
TACTGGGGCATAGGTATATACTCCGCCAGGAAGGTTGAGCACTGGAGTTGCTACTTGTTGACTGATACTATAAGTTTGGTCATATTCAGCACTTGGTAACCAGTTCAAACCATCATTTTTATATGCAATGGCACGAATTCTGGTATTACTTGAAACTTCTATTGCTCCGGAGTATATACTTGAACCAATACCGGGAACGCTTCCATCAGTAGTAAAACGGATGATTGTTCCGGGAGTAGCCGTTTGCAAGGTGATAAACTGAGTTACAGTAAATACGTTAGGAGGAGGGGTTGAAGTAATTGCTTTCACTTGCAGATCATAGTCTGCGCTTGCGACATTAGAGGGCACCCAAGTTGCAAGGTAAGCTTTGGCTTTTAGGGTGGTTATCTCAGTTATGCTAATAGCCCCCGCATAAAGAGCTGAGCTTTCATCAGGCTCAGTTCCATCAGTGGTATAATAAATATTTGCATTGCTTGGGTTTGCACTAATACTCACCGTTTGCGGATCTTGATACAAACCGCCCATAAGCGAGAAAACTGGAGTCTGTAACTGTCCATTTACATTATAAATAACTTCCACAATGTCTGAACTGATCCAATTAGCCCGATGCGCCATAGCTCTGATGCGTGTGTAGCCATAGCCCACAGCAATCGGATTTACATAGGGGAAGGCATTGGGATTTGACATAATTGGATCACTACCATTTACAGTGTAATATATAGGATCACCGGAAATTACACTCAAGCTCGCATCAAATGGTAAATCAAAAGACCCTGAAAGACGATCAAATACTGGGTTAGGAACCTTGAAGCTGTAAACGGAAGTTACAACAGGAGAGTTCTGCCAATTTGCTTTAACTGCATAAGCCTTAACAGTAGTATTTTCATTTACAGCAAAGCCTACTGATCCAAAGGTATATTCATTGTAGGTTACGCCGTTATCTATACTATAATAAATTGTGGCATCCTGGTAGTTAAGCATTTTTACCATTATACCAGTCGAATAAGTTCCGGCTAAGGGAGTAATAATAGGAGCATTTAACTGTCCATTAAAAGTATAAACAGCCGTAGAAATGCTTGAGGCTAACCAAGAAGCATCAGTTACATCAGCTTTTGCTTCCACGGTTATAGTACCGCTTACTGCGCTACTTACATCAAAAGCACCAGCATAACTCTGCCAAGCAGCTCCATTTACTCTATACCAAATATCTCCATTGGGAGCTGTAATAGTTACAGGAACAGTTGTTCCCACAGCAAATTGTGATGTTGCAGGAACAATTGAAGGTGATGTTAACGTGTCTGTAACCCTATAAATTGCGCTTCCAGTATTATCTGTCCAGCTTGCCAGGACAGCAATAGCATTGATTGTAACACTGACAGGGCTATATCCCAAATGTATTGCGCCAACATATTGCTCAGTGGTTCCCTGAGGGACACCGCCCACAACCACTGGTAATGATCCATCTATAGTGTAATATATTTGAGCGGCAGGCGGATTGGTGCTAATGGTTACGTCTATGGGATTGTAATAAGTCGCTGACGCCGGTTGGAAAACCAAAGCTCCAATGTTGTTGCCTATTGTGTAGGCTATTTCCACAATTTGCGATGTTTCAAAACCCGCTTTATAGGCAATAGCCCTGACGGTTGTGGTGGTGGTAAGGGTAAAGGTCCCAGCATAAGGAATGCTTGTATCGCTGGGGTCACTACCATCCAGGGTATAATAAATCTGAACACCTGCCAGTAGATCAGTTATCGTTACATCAATGGGTGTAGCATGCACTAATCCCGGTATGTTAGCAGTGATAACAGGATCCGGCACAGTGGGTATCATTGTATAAGTCTTTTCTGCGGTTTCACTTGTAATCCAACCTACAAGATTAGCTTTAGCTTTGTAAGTTCTGCTGTATCTTCCGTTATTGTCTATGGTTAAAGACGGAGGGTTTAAGGGATCATAAACCGCCGAGCCTCCGTTAGGTTCAGAGCCATCGTCGGTATAACGAATCTGCGCTGCACCATAAGCATACATCTGTACATTTATAGCGCTTGTATGCTCCATAAGAGAAGGCATAAAGGTTACAGGGGGAAGGAATTTAACCATGTATTGGGTCGTTGCTACAGCACTATTAATCCAAGTAGGAAGGATGGCAATAGCATTCACATACCAATGGCCTTGTCCTAAGGGAATGGTACCTGCATATACGCTAGATGTAGCATTGGGAACGCTGCCGTCTGTTGTATAATAGATGGTAGCTGCTGCCCAGCGTGGGTCACCAACAGGTAACGTAATGCTAACATTGACATCTGCTTCATACATCGATACATCTGGATAGCCGTCAGGTGCAATAATGGGGGTGGGAAGAGTACCCGTAATATTATATGTCGCGGTTTGATGCAAACTTTCCACGGTGGTTAAGACGGGCATGGGGTCTGCATAAACTTCTATCGTCTGGCTGGCAGCTACATGAATTGCTCCACCATTGTAAAGTTGATATGTGGTGCCACCATCCAGCGAGTAATATATCGGCGCATTGATAGGATCGGTAAGGGTATTGATATATACATCTTGAGGGGTTTGATAAGTGCCAGCGGGTGGGTTGAACACAGAGTTATTACCACCACCCCAATAGGTCATCCGTGTCCTATTTTTCACAGATATGAAAAAGCTCTGCACTTCACTGGAGAAATAATCGGGATCAGCAATAGTATATTCTGCCCACCAGTTAATCGTGCTGGTGTGGTATATAGCCAGCGGGAAATCTAAAGCATTATAGGTGTAAACAACCCCATTGATGCTATAATATATTGTTGCATCTGGAGGTGTTGTTGCTGGCATAGTAAAATCTACAGACACGCTGTCGTGCAAGCATACACAATAGTCGCCGTTCCCATCTGGAAGGGGGAAGGTGGAGATTGTCAATGTCGGCAGCACCACTTTTCTGCGGATGTCATAAACATGAACACCCGTAACATCGCTATCATCCCAACCTACTTTGGAAGCATAAGCTAATAGATTGTGCACATTCTGAGGAGCAAGCAAAATACCGGTGCCACTGTTGTAAAGATTCCAGGTTAATCCATTATCCATACTGTAATGAATTATTGCTCCTGCAGTGCTGCAGGTTAGGTGCACAGGATAATCTACGTTTGAAGCAATTATCCCCGGCGTTTCCACGAATACCGGCATCGCAACCTTACCCGTCATATTATAAATCTGGGTTATATGCTGAGATTCCGGTAGAGTTGGATGGGTGAACCAGGCAGTAATGGTATAAACATAATCCTGGGGTGGAATTGGCAATGTGATGGCACCATTATACACTTGTGGTGCAAGCGGTGTTCCTATCGGTGGGACTAAAACATTGGGCGGAACAACGGTTGTATAATAGTGAATAGTGGCATCGTCCACACCTGGCGTAGTTAGGGTCACATCCTGGGTTGTTGAGAATGTGTCTCCATAGGGATCAAACCATGGGCCTTTGGGGCTAACCGTAATATTCCATACATGGCTAACTGCAAGTCCACTATCATCAAGCCGATCCCGCACTTCACAAGTTAACGCATAAAGTCCCGGGACATTGAAAGTGTAATTCAGCGCGTTTGTAGTCGATACAATATTTGAAAAAGGAATCCCATTCAAAGTACCATCCAAAGTCCAGCGATAGTACAAAGGTTCCACATCAACGTCGCTTGCGACAACACTAAAGGCTACTAAATCATCTTGATTATTTGTAATATCAGTAGTCTGAGCAGCATAAGTGGGATCATTAGTAGGCAAGTAGCTATCAATCACAGGCGGGTCGTTGACCCCAACGACATTTATGGAAAATGTGGTGGATACAAACTGCGTAGCGCCACCGACAAGCGTTTCCACTGCGGTTACAATGAAATATTGTCTGCCGTGAGTATTAAGCATAGGGATAAAAGTAACCAGTTTATCGTTAGTTTCACTCTGATTAACTAGCATTTTAGGAGGGAAGGTTGTTTGGGTTACATAGATATTAAATTTTGTGCCATCGTATATACGAACAATATCATTAAAGTTTATAGTGATACCTGTTGGCGAGTCTTCCAATATATTGTATCCATCATAACCTTCACTTACGTTACCTGGTGCATCGTAGGAGGGAAAATGAAAAGTTGGTTGATCAGGCGCATTGGTAACTGTTATGTTTATACCTTTCGATACAGGATCGGAAAGAGTTCCATCTCCATTAATTTTATATAGGGTAATCCATATAGGTTTTGTGCCAAAGAAGTCTAAAGAGGGAACAAATCTTAGTTTAAACCGTTGCGAGGGATATGGCGCAGTAACGGTAAAGTAGGACGATTGGCTCCAACCAATTTGCAGGCTATCAATAGTCGTTGTCCCGCTAAGATTAATGTATGGTTCAAAATCAAACTCCCACGCATTATCTTCTGTAAACACATCTGGTGTGATAGGAAGTGCTGTTGGTGTGCCCGGTAACCAAGCATAACTTCTCACCAAGCTGTTGCGATAGTTCACTTCCCTTAACAGTTCTTCTGTTAAAGGGGCGTCCTTCAAATTTAAAAAGCTAAGTGTCTGTGCACTCGCCACTCCAATACAAACAAGTATTATGAATAAGAGAATTGCCTTTTTCATAAACCTACTCCTTTTTTTCTATATTAAAACTCATGTCTTGGGTATCCTCTCTTCAGAAGAAACCATGTTTTCATAAACCAAGTATATGAAGCATAACGCTTTATCTACAACTTTTTATCAAGTGTCAAAAAAAGCAGTCCTACACAATATGTCAATATATTTCTAGGGTAAATTAGTGAGTTGTAGCATTCGTTTTTTCTCATTATTTGTTACGATAAGATCGGATGTCGCTTCATCCTTGAAAGCCGAAGCTGGCTAGATGCTGTACTGATGGGGTATTGATCGGGTTTCATCCCGATGAGATCCCGATCGGATCCCGATGAACCCCCTTTCGGCTGAACAAGCGAGCAGCAATATGGGAAAAGTAAAAGCAAAGGCTGTTAAGCTAGCACTTGATTCATTTGATTAACCTATTTGTGCTGGTGAAATCACGATTATCGTCCAGAACGTGGAATCATTTCCACAGGATGATTTTCTTTTGTTCTCTCACTTCGCCAGGACTGGGAATGTTAATGGCTTCTCCGGTATCAAAATCCAATCCGGTGTAATACATACAGGTAGAGATACTCATGGGGGTGGGAGTAAACTCCTGCACTTGTTCAACCCTGATGTTGTGTTTCATCAGCCAGTTGCGGAGAGCAATGGCATCTGCTTTGCTTGAGCCGGGGTGCCCGATGATTAAATATGGGATGATCTGACGTTTTAAGCCCTGGGCATGCGTGTAGGCAAAGAACTTGTTGCTAAACGCTTCGTAGCTTTCTATATCTGGCTTACCCATTAACCTAAGAACTTTGGGGTCACAATGTTCTGGGGCAAGCTTCAGCCTCCCCCCCGTATATTTTAATGCTATTTCTGAAATATAGCGATCGCTGGAAAGAGCCATATCATGTCTGATTCCAGAAGAGATAAACACATGTTTTATCTGAGGCAGGTTGCCAATGGTTTTTAGGAGCTTCAACTGCCCATCATGAGAATATGACAAATTGGGACATATTTTGGGGAAAAGACAAGACCTACGTTTGCAGGAATCGGGAAACCCAAGTTTACAGGAAGTGGAATACATATTCGCGGTGGGGCCACCTACATCAGAAATTGTTCCTCTGTGCAGAGCAGCCTCGGTAATTATGGAATCCTGAGAACGGGATTGGACTTTGCGTCCCTGATGACACGTAATGGCGCAGAAGTTACATCCACCATAACAACCTCGGTGAGATGTTAAAGAGTCCTTTATCTGTATGTATGCAGGAATACTCTTGCCTTTATAAATGGGATGAGCTGCATATTCGAAGGGAAGCGAGTAAATATAATCCATCTCTCTGGTGGTTAACTCTTTTGCAGGCGGGTTATGCTTAATCCAACGTCCCCCGCTACTTTGATATAGAACCGCTGAATTGCTGTGTTCCGTAAACAGCTTCGTCATTTGGTAAAAAGTAGATTTATCTTTACATTGCTCGGCGGGAGGAAGGATTATACACTGGTTCTGGTTACTTGATTGTTTCTCGGGAAGAGGCGTATCCTGTGGAGGGGTCTTGGCAAAAACTACCGTGGAAGAAATATCTTGCATATCCGCTACTTGTATACCTTCCGCAAGAGCTTTGGCAACTTCAATTATCGGTTTTTCTGCCATGCCATAGACAAGTATATCAGCCTTACTGTCGCTGAGAATGCTATTGCGTATTTTATCCTGCCAAAAATCGTAATGAGCAATGCGGCGTAATGACGCTTCAATGCCACCGATGACAACTGGAACACCTTTATATAACTGCTTTACAATATTGGTATAGACAAAAGTAGCCCTGTCGGGACGTAGTCCTGCTACCCCGTCCGGACTATAGGCATCGTCATGGCGCAATTTTCTTTGGGCGGTGTAATGATTGACCATGGAATCCATATTACCGGCGGTTATGCCAAAGAACAGTCTTGGCTTTCCCAGTTGTTGAAATTGTTCCACAACTCTGACATCGGGCTGAGAAATAATCCCCACGCGGAAGCCTTCAGCTTCCAAACACCTCGCTATTATGGCTGCGCCAAAGCTAGGATGATCTACATATGCATCACCACTAATAATGATGATATCCAGATAATCCCAGTTGCGCTCAACCAGCTCAGATGCGGTCATTGGAATGAAAGACATAATTACTCTTTTTTAAGTTCTTTATGCAATTAAACAGCAAGGGTGAAAGCACTTGTCATGCCTTCACCCAAGTTTTATAAATTAAAGAAAACTCTGTTAGGGATTAACTCTGATAATGTTAATCGCCTGCACACCTTTGTCTGTTTCCATAAGGTCGAATGATACGTATTCGTCTTGCTCCAAGACTTTTAGCTCACGTGGGGAATTGGTAACGATAGATTTCCAGTGAACGAAATACTCTTTGCTGTCGTCGGTAATAATAAAGCCGTAACCTTTATTTTTGTTAAACCACTTAACTCTTCCTTGCATAATCACCTCGCAATAATTCTAATAACCCATAAATCTAATTAGCGTTTTTTAGTCAACAAAAAAAACCTCTTTGGTTCATAGCCCCATAAAATGAAGCTGCGCATATTATTTTTATTGACGGCAAAACTAGCTTGAATATTATGGGATAAACAGCATAAATGTTTTTGAGGGAGTGATTATGGTATCTCGGATTCTTCTTGTCGATGATGACAGACTTTTACGCGAAGTGATCGGAGATTTTTTATCTATGCACGGCTTTGAGGTAGATCTTGCTGAAGATGCAAATCATGCCTTAGCCAAATTTACCCCTGGGAAGTACAAATTGGCTTTGATCGATTTGGTGATGCCGGGGAAAAATGGCTTGGAACTGATGAAGGAACTTATGGAAAAAGATGCTGATATATTTTGTTTGATTATGACTGGCTACCCTACGGTAGATTCTGCATATAAATCTATGATTGAGGGCGCTTCAGATTACATTGTGAAACCCTTCCAGCTAATGGAGCTCCTTAATACGCTAGGCAAATATATATAAAAATGGCACTTAGCATTGAGCTATGCCCTCCTCAAGGCTGTGAGCAAACATTAAATCTCTGGAGTCAGCCAGAATACATGCAGGCGGTAATGAAGCTGCATAAGTGCGATGGCTATCACCTAAAATGCTATAAAGGTAAGCAGTTAGTTGCCCTACTACCTATCTTTGAAAAGAAACTGCTGTCCTACAGGACAATTATTAGCCCCAGTTCAGGGTATTACCAAGGTATTAATCTGTGGATGGGAGAAAGCTCTCGTCCGGCACGCACACTTTTGGATACCCTGCAAGTGTTTCGGTATATCGCTTCCTTTTTGCAAGAAATGTATAAACGCATTCATTTTAATCTCACTCCCGATACTACCGATGTGCGAGGCTTCACTTGGGAAAAGCTGAAAGCTAAGCCTCTCTATACCTTTGTTCATGACTATAATGATGCGGGTATACCCTTAACGGAAGTGCAATACAACATATCTAAGGCAGAGAAATCGGGCTTTCATTTTGCAGAAGAGCTAAACCTTCCCGCTTTGCTTAAGCTAATTAGAGCCATGAATGGAAGAAAGAATCTGGAATCTGGGGTTAGCTACCATGCTTTAGATGATTTTTATCTAAGCTTGCATGAAGCAGGATTATTGCGTCAATTCAACCTATTCCTCGACAATCGTATTGTTAGCAGCAATGTTCTGCTTTACAACAAAGGAAATATTGCCTATAGCGTGTTAAGAGCAACAGACCAAGAAGCCTTAAGTAAAGGCGCAAGCAGCTTGCACACCCATGCCCTGATCAACATCTTGAAGCCCGAACTTGCCGAGCTTGATTTCTGTGGGGCTAACGTGGCGGATGTAGCCAGATTCAAAGCAGCGATGGGTTTGAAACTTAAAGTGTTTTACCAAATCCATACATAAACTTCCTTGCTTTGAAGTGGAAATTGAGATAACTTATGTTTAGTGTATAGTATAAGCCCATCGAACCTGGTTTTTATTGAGGTAATATGAATAGTATTGTTGTATTAAAAGGCGGCAATTCTCCTGAACGGGAAATCTCGCTTGTCAGTGGAGCTGAAATTGCAGCTCAGTTGCGCAACTTAGGATATGATGCAGTGGAGCTGGATCACTCAAGTTTCCCCAGCTTTTCAGCTTTCCTTGCGGAGCTGAGCAAAATCGCGCCTATGCTTGTGTTTAACGGATTGCATGGAGGCAGCGGTGAAAATGGAGAACTGCAGGCAGCACTTGCTTTGGCAGACTTTGTGTTTACCGGTTCAGATGCCAAAGCTTGCTGTTTAACTATGGATAAATATATCACTAAACTCGTTGTAGCCCAAGAAGGCGTCCCCATCCCCCGCCATATCCTGATGAGAGGTGACATGCTGGAAGATTACCAAGATCCGGAAGATTACGCCACTTTCGGCGCACAGCTTGGCTTACCCATCATTGTTAAACCTAACGACTCTGGCTCATCTGTAGGCATTAACAAAGTGGATAGCTTGGATGCTCTCAAACCAGCCGTTCAAGATGCACTCAAATATTCCTCTACCATCCTGCTGGAAGAGTATATCCCGGGACGTGAGCTAACCGTTACCGTTATTGATGGAAAAGCTTTACCAGTTGTAGAAATTAGGCCTGTGAACGGATGGCACGATTACAAAAATAAATACACTAAAGGCAATACCGAATACTTTGCCCCTGCAGAACTAGAAGAATCTGTAGCTATGCTCCTGCAGCTATATGCTGTGCGTATCTGGAAGGCGATGAAGCTATCTGGATATGCCAGGATTGATTTTCGCTATGATGATGCAAAAGCATACTTTTTAGAAGTGAACACGTTGCCAGGGATGACGCCCCTAAGCCTCACTCCTATGGCAGCAAAGGCAGCAGGTATGCCCTTTGGCAAACTGCTTCAAACCATAATTGATATAAGCCTGCGAAATGCAGGGAGGTAAACCATGAAAAACTATTACTCAATTTTCCTCCTCCTATTACTACTATCCTTTACAGGGAAAGCTGTAGGAGTATCGTGTTATTTTAGCCCCTCAAGCGTTGAATTAAACACCATGAATACCATTAGCTTCGATCCCAATGAACCGCTCTCACAACCTATGTTAACCACGCTAACTATTAATGATATAACTACCCGAATAGAACTTATGGTTAGCGTATATTGGAATGGCAACCAGCTTGTGGATATAAATTTTGAATCTGTCCCTGGTGCTTCGTTTCCCGGAAATGCAGTTCAACTTAACAACCGCCAACTCATATCTAATCAAGGAGATTCAAGATTCATGACTGTGGGTGATGATATATCAGTGGAAGATGTTATTAACTCTAACCCTCTACTAAAAGATGCAGTTTTGGCGGGCTATTTCCCTGATGGTAATCTGGAGCTGAGAGTTAAGGTTCAGGAATATGCATCAGGAAATTGGACTGAGCCAAATATCCCCGCTGTATTCACCATTAAAATACGTAATGCCGGCGCAATTAACCTGCAGTCACCGGGTGTAGCCATAGGTCAAACCCCACCGCAGATTAGCGAACGACCTGTAAGTTTTTTCTGGAATAGTGTTTCGACAGGATTTGCCGCTAACAAGAATACTATTACCATCAGGGAATACCCCCCAAACAATCCGCCTAACCCTTCTTCTGTAGGAAACACTGGGAACATCTTCCATACTAATACTGATGTTAACAGTGGCTTTGCAGAATTTCTGCCCTTTAATCCCGGCAATTACTATGCTTGGCAGATTAGCACTCAGCTTGTAAATGAGTTTACCCATAACCGAAGCCAAACCACTCCGACAGTGTCGAAGAGTAACTGGTACGTGTTCAAATTTGTAAATGAATCTGATAACGAATCACAGACTGTAGCAGATATGCAAGCACAGCTAAATTTCCTAGACAGTGATATCTTGCGTAATTTACTTACCCAAGGCTACACACCCGTGGGCACAGTAATCTATGAAGGCAGAACTTATACTGGACAAGATGCCTTGGATTTGCTATCCGGACTGGTTGGCAAAGAAATTGAAGTTCAGATCAAGGACTAAGGAGGTATCTAATGAAACGCATAATTGTAACACTTATCCTCGCGAGCATAGCTATTTTCTTAGTAGCAGCCGATTCCGTGGCTCTGCTTTCTGCATCCAAAGGCAAGGTCGATTTATCCAGAGACGCTAAGGCAATAAAATTCAAAACTGGTGACCTGCTTAAGAACAACGATCAACTTCGCACCGGAGGAGAATCCTTCGCCGCATATAAGTATATTGACGGTTCTTCAACGATTAAGGTCTTTTCAAATTCAGTGGTTACCATCACTGCAAATCGCAGCGGTAAAACTCTTAGCAAGAAAGTTGTGGTAAACAAGGGAAGCATCTTTACGGACGTAAAACCGAAAACGGGTGCTTTCATGGTTCAGACCCCAACTACCGTGGCATCGGTGAAAGGAACGGGATTCCTTACCAAGATTACAGATGACGGTCAATCCTTGTTTATCGTTACAGATGGAGTTGTTGAATTGAAGATATTAGATGGTGAGGATGTGAAGTCAGTCGCAGCTGGTAAAACTGCGGTAATTGATGGCACCGGTAAATATGAAATCCGTGACAGCAGTCCTGAAGACACTTCCGCAATCGAACAAGCGGAGATTGAATCCTCTCAATCTAATGAACCTAAAATCATCCGCATCCCGGTTGTTGATGCCGCCGGAAAAACAAAGTATATTGAAATTAAGTACTAATGAGGTAAATAATGAAAAAGCTATTAATACTCTTGCTGTTAAGCCTCTTTACAGTGTTTGTCTTTGCTGTTTCCATCCAGCATGCTTCCCCGCTAAGCTATGGTTTTGGCGAAGATGTGAAGCTGATGGCGGAAGTTGTAGATGGACAAGCTGATATCTCCGGCATGAAAGTATTCTTCCGCAATCAAGGGGAGATTCCTTGGATGTTTGAGCTTGCCACTCAAGAAAGCCCTGGTTCAGTATATTACTGGGCGACCATTCCTGCTAAATACTTTGCGGATATTGAAATGGAGTACTATTTCGAAATCCAGCTTAGCGATGGTTCTCTTGAATACTTTCCCCCTCTAGATGGAATCACCCCCAAATACACCTTAATCCCGAAGGCCTTAGAGGGTACATTATCTGAGGGTTTTGTGCTGTTGACAGAAGAAGAAACTGTTTCCGCTGATGAGGGTTATCTTCTCGCTGTGTCATTCTTTGCCTTAGAAGAAGATATCGATCCCGCTAGCATCGAGGTTTGGGTAGGCGGAAGAGATGTTACCTATGCCGCACAGATATCTGCCCCCACCATCATGTATCGTGAAGACAACCCCACCCCTGGCATAAAGAAAGCAGTTATTAAGGCCAAGCTTGGTTCCAAGCAGATACATTCCAACATCTGGCTTACCGAAGTTATTCCCGGACAATACAAAAGCG
>Ga0172377_10006519_pt1 | contig 12023 bp, 8 predicted proteins | sample Pumphouse3metaG_FD_119749 | JGI IMG/M metagenome (GOLD analysis project Ga0172377, IMG submission 119749) | Leachate microbial communities from a municipal landfill in Southern Ontario, Canada - Pumphouse #3 metaG | ecosystem: Engineered > Solid waste > Landfill > Unclassified | place: Canada... | reverse complement strand
TGGCAGATTATGTCCTGATATCCTATGGTACAGGTGCTATTATGGCAGTGCCCGGGCATGATCAGCGTGACTGGGATTTTGCCAAAGAATTCGGTCTGGATATTATTGAAGTTCTTGCCGGTGGCGATATAAGTAAAGAAGCTTACGTTGAAGATGGCTTACATGTGAATTCCGGATTTTTGGATGGCATGAATAAAGAAAATGCTATCTCAACGATGAATAAATGGCTTGAAGAGAACAAATGCGGTAAAGCCACCGTGAATTATAAATTACGCGACTGGTTATTTTCTCGTCAGCGTTATTGGGGTGAACCTATTCCTTTATACAAAGATGAAGATGGGGTAGTGCACGGTCTGAAAGAAAACGAATTACCACTTTTATTACCTGAAATAGAAAAATATGAACCGGCAGGTGCCGGAAAAAGTCCTTTGGCAAATATCCGTGAATGGGTTGAATTTAAAGACGAAAATGGTAAAACCTGCTATCGTGAAACCCATACCATGCCACAATGGGCAGGTTCTAACTGGTATTATCTACGCTATATGAGTCCTGATTACGAAGACGCACTGGTAGATCCCGAAGCTGAAAAATACTGGGGTCAAGTTGATTTTTATATCGGTGGTGCAGAACATGCGGTGCTTCACCTTTTATATGCTCGTTTTTGGCACAAGGTACTCTACGATATAGGTGTAGTCAGTCACGATGAACCTTTTAAAAAGCTTATCAATCAGGGACTTATCCTTGGTACAGATGGCGAAAAAATGAGTAAATCGCGTGGTAATGTTGTCAATCCGGACGATGTTATTGAAGAATACGGTGCTGATTCTTTGAGATTATACGAGATGTTCATGGGGCCAATAGAACGCGCAAAGCCTTGGTCTACAGAAGGTTTAGCCGGAATGTATCGCTTTTTGAACAGAGTATGGCGAATTTATGTTAATGACGACGGCTCATTAAATGAAAAAATCACTGATGATCGGTCAGATGAAAGTTTTGAAAAGATTTATCATAAGACAGTTAAGACAGTCGGTGAACATTTAGAACGCACCCGTTTTAATACCGCCATATCACAAATGATGGTCTTTATTAACGAATGTTATAAGACAGATAAATTTAACCGGGGAATGATGATTGGTTTTGTAAAGGTCCTATCTACTTTTGCACCACATATTGCTGAAGAACTCTGGGAAAAGTTAGGACAAAAGTCGGTACTTCTTTATGAAACATGGCCTGAATACGATGCAGAGATGGTAGTTGAAGACATGATAGAATATCCGGTTCAGATCAACGGTAAGATCCGCTTTAAGCTTGAAATCTCCGCTGAAGCCACGCAGGACGATATTAAAGAAGCTTTGATGTCTCACGACAGACTGCCTCAATACACTGAAGGAAAGACAATTATTAAGACCATTATTGTCCCTAAGCGTATTGTAACACTTGTTGTAAAGTAGATAATAATATAAAATACATTTTTAAGACGCGAGAGATCGCGTCTTTTTTTTATTGTAAATGGTAAGACTCCAGACTTCACTAAAGCCAGGATAGAGCTCTGATTACTTGAATACATTTTCTACAACTTACTGTATTTCAGAGCTAAATGATTTCTGCTTAGCGATCACTGCTAGATATTGAACCCCCTTAGGGCTCTTTGTTTTTGGAAAGCATTTTGCTACTATATTAAGCAAGCTTGTAGTTAAATAATATCTTGTGCGTGGTTGAAGTAATGTATAAAGCATTAATATCTTTTACTCAGCACAACGAAAGGTCCGGCATATAAAGCGGGTCCAAAGAAGTCTTTAGAAGATTACTGGAAAGACTGAATTGACTACATAAAAATTAATTTAAAAAATATTTTGTCAAAAAGTAAAATCATTCTACATGGCTTAGCTGTAATTTTTATCTTGTGTGACATCCATTCTGGCTTCTTACTTCTAAATTTTGCTTCTAAGCGACGATCTCATAAACGTATAGCAAATTAAACACATCTTTTTACATAGAAGCTCCAGCATTAGCAGTAATTCCTTATAGACTGTTTATGATTCTACTGTATTCAATTTAATTCTTGCTTAGCACTACAGAGTAAAAAAACAGGGGAGGAGGGTTGATTTAAAAAAACCAAGCATTATTCCGGCTTCTGGATTTCTCTTCTAAGGCCCGATAATTTATATTTACACAGAATACCATAGATAAAGAGAGTATTACACAGAAAGCCATACTTATCCACTTAACAAGCTCAAACTTACTCCACATATCCACAAGTTTACATAATATATATTATGGGCAGTCTTTAGGATGTGGATAAAATCAGTTTTTATTCTAAGAGGTTGCTAATGAGAGTGATATAGAGGTATGTTAAAATGTATTTTATAAGCTGCGATCAATTTTATTCCTTTTTGCGAGCTATATTCGGCCTTCTGGCTTCTAAATTCTGAATTATTCTGACTTCTTGCTTCTAGCTTCTAAATTTTGCTTCTAAGCGACGATCTCGTTTAAATTGATGAAATACTCTCATCTTTTTCACTCTTGTATCCTATTAGATCCTAAATTGATATAAAATTGTCTTATCAGCTATTATCTTAAAGCTTTTAGTTCAGCATAGTTTTTCTTAGCTGAATTTTTCAGAGTTCTTAATTAACTTTTAACACATCAAGAGGTTTACATAATATCTTATGAAAGATTGAGGGCTGATATTTTGAGAATTTACTCTGTTATGATCAGGAAAAATGCTTTAAAAGGACTTTAAAACACCTATTTCAGCTATTTATGCTCCTGGACCAGTTAATTTAGCATAAATCTTTTAAATTCAGCCTTTAAGCCTGGAGGTTTAGCAGCTTTTTAAAGATGATCATGCATTATTAGGAGTTGAAAATAGTTACTTCAAATTAATATATACTTCTAAGTCAGAGGCTTAAACAACAGATAATCAATAGTATATGCACGCCCATTAGATTGAATGTTATTTTTAAGCTTGGGTTTTCCAGACATGATTTAGGCTTTTAACAGGATATTATGATAGATCTTAAGACAAGTATGGATAGTGCTTTATTACGCAGCTCTCCCCTTTTAAGCGCTCGATTCATATTTTTATTTAGAGCTGTAGCGGTCCGCTTATGTCGCAGAAAAAATACATTAACTCCCGGCTTTCATGATATTTTTTTATCATTAACCCTCATTCCAAAAATTTTGATGAGTCCGGGATTATTTAAAAAGAAATTAAGAATTTCGCAATTAGATTGCAAAATCAGCTCTCAAGATTTATGGCTTTATCTTTAAATAAGGCGATAAGTCATTGTAAGGCACTAAAACTTCAATAGATCCATGAGAATATGCTGCTATCTCGTATTGATCATATTGAAAAACTATACCCTTGCGAGTTAAATATATGTCTCTGGATACCTCATAATCCTCAGTAAAGAGAATATCTTTGATATCCTGATCTTGAAAGACATCCTGTAAATATTTGTCGTTGAGAGATTTAAGTTCTTTATCACTGTCTTTGACAAAAACATCGTTAAAGTCCAGCACTTCCCCACTATTTCTATCTACTATCCAATGTTCAATCTCAGTCTTACCATGAGCACCCCCGGTAAAGGCATAGGAAGTGAATCTCAGCGAGATATATTTATTGTTCTTAAAAAGGACTTCTGTATCTTCTACATAATAATAACTCAATGAAACTGCATCTGGAAATCTATGATAGAGATCAAGGACAGCTTTGTAGTTGTTTTTTAGAGTCTCAAATTTGCTTTCGGCATAAATAGTCGGTTCAGTGAACATTGTTAATGAACTGTCTTTCAGTCCTTTAACTTGCTTAGCTGAAAATTTATATTCCATAACCGGACTTGATGAATCTCCCTCGACCAATGTATATTTTTCATTAAAATTAGTGGATCTGCCTTGAGTTAATACAAGGATCAACAATACAATAGCGATCAATAAAAATACATAAATACGTTTTGATTTCATTAGTTACCCTTTTTTTCAATTTGTAAAACGGCCATAAAAGCTTCTTGGGGGACTTCAACCGCACCAACCTGCTTCATGCGCTTTTTACCTTTTTTTTGTGCTTCTAAAAGTTTACGCTTTCGAGAGATATCTCCCCCATAACATTTAGCTGTAACATTTTTGCGAAGTGCTTTTACATTTTCTCTTGCAAGAACTTTGGAACCCACCGCTGCCTGGATCGGGACTTCAAATTGGTGGCGAGGTATTAAGCTACGCAATTTTACCACTAATTCGCGACCAACATAAGGCGCATCTGCACGGTTTGTGATTACCGACAATGCGTCAACGGATTCACCCATGATCAATACATCTAATTTAACGAGATCTCCCGGCCTGTAACCAATATATTCATAATCAAAAGAAGCGTATCCCCGACTGACTGTTTTTAGTTTATCGTAAAAATCAAATACTGTTTCAGCTAAAGGGATCTCGTACATGAGTTGAACTTTAGTGGGATCCAGATAATGTGTATTTTTATAAATAGCACGTTTTTCCTGAGTCATTTTCATCAAAGCACCGATATATTCCGGAGGCGTAATAATTTCAGCCTTAACATAAGGTTCTTCGATGCGTTCAATATCGCCATCGGGCATTTTTGCTGGCGTATCAACCCGTATTTCTTCTCCATTTCTCAAGAATACGTGATACTCCACATTGGGTACGGTCGATACAATATCCTGGTCAAATTCACGCTCTAAACGCTCCTGAATGATCTCTAAATGTAGCATACCAAGAAATCCACACCTAAACCCAAAGCCAAGTGCATCCGATGTTTCAGGCTCAAAATGCAATGAAGCATCGTTAAGTTGTAATTTTTCCAAAGCCTGTCTTAATTCTTCGTAGTCCTCATTTCGTGCAGGATATATACCGGAATAAACCATAGATTTCATTTCTTTGTAACCGGCAAGGGCTTCTTGGGCGGGATTATTTGTTGTTGTTATGGTATCACCAACACGAATATCCTTGATATTTTTGATCTGAGCGACAATGTAACCGACATCACCGGCTGAAAGGGATTTACATTTTTCTCGTTTTAGCAAGAAATGTCCAACTTCCGTGATCTCATATTCATTCTTGGTAGCAAAAGAACGCAGTTTTTGGCCTGGTTTAAGTTCACCATCTATAACTCTAATATAAGGTATAGCGCCCCGATAGGAATCAAAAACGCTATCAAAAATAAGTGCCTTAACAGGAGCTTCTTTATCTCTCTTTGGAGCCGGGATACGCTCAATAATTGCTTCCAGAAGCTCTTCAATGCCAATACCGGTCTTGGCAGAGGTTTTTATAATATCTTTTTCATCACAGCCTATAAGATCAATGATCTGTTCAATGGCGGATTCAACCTGAGCTCCGGGAAGATCGACCTTATTAATAACAGGAATTATTTCAAGATCGTTTTCCAGTGCCAAAAAAGTGTTAGAAACCGTCTGTGCTTCTACACCCTGAGAGGCATCAACCAACAATAAGGCACCTTCACAAGCTGCAAGAGATCGAGATACCTCATAGGAAAAGTCCACATGTCCAGGAGTATCAATAAGATTTAAGATATAAATATTACCGTCTTTGGCTTTATACTGCAAACGAATAGGATGTGATTTAATTGTGATACCACGTTCTCTTTCGAGATCCATGTCATCTAAGATCTGCTCTTTCATCTGGAATTTCTGCAATGTGCCTGTCACTTCCAGAAGTCGATCAGCCAAGGTAGATTTACCATGATCAATATGAGCTATAATACTAAAATTTCTAATGTTGTTCTTCATGCGGAAAATATAATCACAAGACAGCGAAATTACAACTTGTAATCTTGTCTGTGAGATGTAATTAAAGTTTTTGGCGATTATAAATTAGGTTTTTATTTTGGATACGGCGGCATAGAAATTATTAAAATATTCTAGGAATTTTTTATCATAACGCCTTGCAGATCCAAAAATTACACTATACAAAATTGACTTTTTTAAGCTCTAAGTTCTGATTACTGCTGCTTATTGCAATATTTCACGTTCGTATAAACTCGCTTCTTCTTCTAGATCACCATAGGTCTTTGAAACTACAAAGCGTTCATAGATATCAGGTTGTAAAGTACGCAGTTCTTTCATCAGCTTGGTATTGATGGATCGTGGACTTATTGCATATAACATATATGCGTGATAAACGCCTTCTTTATTAATAAGAATGGTTTCATCGACGGCGAAAATACCCTGGATAGTTGTATTGGTCACAACTTTTGAGGTCTTTTCAAAAACATCTTCGATCTCTGATTTATTCTGATCACCGACTTCTTTGATATAAAGTGATTGAACGCCATCAATTCTTGACTGAATAGCTTGGCCGATCTTGATATAAGCATCTGTACGAGCTTTATCGCGGGCAATATCTTCTCTTTGACTCATTCCTTCACCAATTTCGGCCACAGCGCCAAAAGTTCTATAACGATTTGCTTTTCTTTGTAATTTATCACGATGTTTGTTGTGTACTACGCGCATGCTTGAGCAAGATCCAAGGATCAATGCAGATACCAGAAACAATACAAAAATAGTCTTTTTCATTCTATACCTTTCTTAATGTTTTCTTGATCTAAATTCATAATAATAATACATACTTTTTTAGTTCATATCAAGTCCCAATAAATATATTGATATTTTGGCATCAAGAAAAAAAATGCTTATTATTTGTGGTAAAAAAAGGAAATATATGAAAATTGAACTGATCTATAATCCTAATTCCGGTGGCGGACGAGGTAAAAATCTGGCACCTGTTATTATTAAAAGCCTTGAAGATAAAGGATATAATCTTAATGTACACAAAACAGAATATCATGAACATGCAATTAAAATTGTTCGCCATTTAGATCTTACAAATACCGATATCCTCGTTTCTGTCGGCGGTGATGGAACAATGTACGAAGTGCTTAATGGATTATTCAAAAACGAAAAATCTGATAAAAAACCATATTTTGCTGTCATTCCGGTTGGTACCGGAAATTCCTTTTCTCAAGACTTAAATATGCATAAGTGGAAAGACGGATTGTTTGCAATATTGAATGGTAGTACCAAGGCCATTGATATTATGAAATTTAATACAGAGGGCGAAGATTATTACTCAATTAACGCTCTGGGCATTGGTCTCCCCAGCGATGTGTGTATTACAGGTAATAAGCACAAGAAAATTTTAGGTAAATTCTCATATACATCATCAGCACTTCTTGAAATTATCCGTTATAAAGCCCACCATACTATCCTTGAGGTTGATGGCGTAACGCACGAATATATGGGAGCTTTCACTAATTTTTCGAATACCCGCATCTTTGGCGGCAATATGATGATCTCCCCCGATTCTGTTTTGGATGATGGAGAAATTGAAGCTGTTGTCCTGCTCGATGCCCCAAAAGGAACCATTATAAAGGCCTTGCCGACATTATATACCGGCAAGCATATAGATAATCCCTATGTAAAAGTGTATAAGGGTAAGCATTTCAAGATCACAACGAATCCGGTTAAAGTTGCCAATCCCGAAGGTGAGATCTTTGGTGTAACACCGCTTGAGATTACGGTTATGCCCAAGGCGATAGAAATGTTTTATCTTCCTGACAAGATGACAAAATAGTTTTGCGACAAGATCTAATGTATTAAAATATCTCTATTGTACAGACGCAATGCATTGCGTCTCATCCTCTGCCAAGAAAAAAAATCATCCTGATGACCTTCTTACCATCTTACCTCCCGCCCTTCTCTACCTCAGCCTTTACCTGCGGCTCAAGCTCTCAGCAAGACTTCTTATCGAAAATATTCTTTAAGGACTTTAATGGCTTCCTCATAGCCTTTTTGGATTAAATCAGGTGATTGATCAATATCTACAACATTGAATTCTGAAAGATCGGGAGCGATCAGGATATCAACATCTGAGAGCTGGAATTTTGTTGCTACATTTGAGGATAAAGAAAATGTTCTTAATAATACTTGAATTAAACTTTTCGGTTTTTCGCTCTTATTTTCGCTGTTAAGGTTAACTGCAATAATAATTTCAGCGCCCATATCAAGAAGCGGTGAAACCGGGACACTTTCTACCACGCCACCATCTACTAAGAGTCTATTATCGATTTCAACTGGAGAAAATATACCAGGAACACAGGTACTTGCCATTGAAGCTTTGGCTACTTCCCCTTTTGTAAGGATAACTTTTTTTAAACTCTCAATATCTGCTGCTATCATGGCGACGGGTATCTTAGAATCTTCAAGATTTACATTACCAATCTTTTCTCTGATCAAATCACCCATTCTTCGATTTGATAATAGTCCTAATCTCGATAAAGTTGGAGCAGAAAGATCAAACCACCTGAGGTCTTCAGTCATTGTTTCAATTTCTTGCCAGCTTACGCCATTGGCGTAGAGTCCTGCAATTAAAGCACCAATACTTGTTCCTGCGATTAAATCAATTTCTATATCCAGTTCTTCCAAAGCCCGGAGTACACCAATATGAGCAGCCCCTAAAACAGAACCACCACCGAGTGCTAACCCGATCTTTTGATCTTTTTTAAAATAATTTTCCCAAGAAAGTGACCAATCGGAGCGGTAGTCCACCAGTGAAAAATTTGACTGATAATCTGTAAATGCCAAAAGAGGAAGAGCAATTAGAATTATTAAAATTATGATAGAGATCTTTTTCATAGCTAATATATTACCTTTTTTATTAGCTGAAATCTAAGCAATTCCAGAGGATTTTTAAAGAAATTTAAAAAACAAGTTTAGCAGCTTTAATAACATGCTTAAGTTTTTCATCTTTATTTATAATGATAAGATCGGCATCATATCCCGCTTTTATAAAACCCTTATGATCATCAATTTTTAAACAGCGGGCTGGATTCTCGGTGGCTGTACAGATAGCTTCTTCAAGAGAAGAATCGGAAAAGTCCTTGAATTTCAACATAATATTAAATAAGGATAAAGTTGTTCCTATCATACCGGAGCCATCGGAATAGAAAGCAAGTCCCTTTTCGGAGCGATATTTTTTACCGGCAAAATTATATTCTCCATCAGGCAAACCCATGGCATCAATTCCATCAGTTATACATATTAATCTATGGGCAGTAAAGTGCTCATAGAAATATTTTATTTCTTCTGCTTTGAGATGTTTGCCATCGGGAATAATCTGAGCAAAACAATCCGAATTAAGAATAGCTTCTAAAGGATGGTCTTTATCTCTATTATATTTACGCATGGCATTATGTAAGTGCGTAATACAGCTAATCCCCTTCTCTATTCCCTTTTGAGCGTCTATAGATGCCGTATCCGTATGCCCCAAAGAAGATATAAAACCCTGCTCTTTGGCCACATGTATAATATGTTCTATTCCAGGTAATTCGGGGGCAATAGTCAGCATTTTTAGTCTGTTTTTTGTTACTGCCAATAGGTGCTTAAGTGTCGCTTTGCTCACTTTTGCCGTGCATTCAATGGGAATACCACCTTTCTTGAGAGGATTTATAAAGGGTCCTTCAAGATGCAGACCTAAATTATCTGCCTGGTTTTCTGTAGAATGGTGATTCGCAATAAAACTAAGATGTGTGTTAGCACCTCCTTTTTCGTAGAAAGCCGTCGGCAAAAAAGAGGTGGTACCCATTTTGCATAGACTTTCGGACATGATATCCATACTATCGGGTGCTGCGTGAGCGGGATTAGCGCCTCCCGCTCCATGTATGTGGATATCAATAAGGCCGGGAGCAACAATATCACCTTTTGCATCTAGAAGTAAACTCCCCTCTTTAGGCAAGAAGGGAGTTATGTCTTTGATTTTATCATCCTCTAAAACTATATGGACAAATTCATGAGGTGAATTGAATAAGCGACAATTTTTAATAATCTTTAACATTAAAAAGAGGTTCCTACGGTAAAAGTATTTACTGCATTAAAAATACCATGATCTTCATAAGAATAATCTATTCTTAAGTTCATATTCTGGATTTTTTGCTTCAAACCTATCCCAAATGTTAGACCTCTCTGATCGTAGTTAAGTCTGTAACCACCACGGATAATGAAAGCTCCCAAATATTTATATTCAAAGCCGAATTTAAGCTTTTCTTTATAATCTCTTGGGTGAGTACTCTCTATACCCAGATCCAATTGGTGTTGATTATTGTCTTTGCCTAAAAGTTTTAAGAGATCCGCTTGAAGCGCAAAAGATACGGCAAAAGGCAAAGGGAATGATTCTCGTACATATTTTACTTCGCGTGATACATTTTGAATAACAGCTCCAAAACGAATTCCGGATTCACCAAAATCGTAGCTTGCACCAATATCAATAGCAGGCTCTGCATGATGATTTTCTACAAGCTCTGTCACAAGGAGAGAATCACTGACATCATTTCCTTCAATCCCAACCGTCACACTGCCCAGATCCTGATAGGCCAACTTGGCTCTAACACCATAAGAAAATCTATCGGAAACACGTTTTGCAAAACTCAGGCCAAGAGCATAGGCGCTGGGCGTAAATGTCCCGGTTTCCTCAAATCCATCATCATTATTGGCGCGTATTGTTCCATTAAAGATCCCATAATCCATATATGTCAGATCCACTGCCATTATTCCGGCATTTCCCAGAGTAAAAGCGCTCGCAATAGAACCGTAGTTAATATCTGCAATGCCTCTAGTGTAGGATGCGCTGGCATCGTTTTTTCCATCTATCCATCCTAAACCCGAGGGATTCCAAAAGACAGTATTAGCATTTTCAATTCCTACCACACCCATTCCGCCTTGTGCAATGGCTTCTGCAGAAATGGGGTTTTCGAGAAATCTGAATCCTACCTGAGCTTTCTTTTCTACTGCGATAAGTGAAATCGGTAGCAATATGCAGATCGTCAGGCATACTATATGATTTATAATTTTTTTCATTATAGACCTCATTTCCTTATCGTATTATTACAAATTTTTCGTATTGATCGGTCAAAGCATTGCCTTCTGCGTCCTCTGCTTCACTAACATACAAGATGTAAATACCGCTCGCAACGTATTGATTGTTATCCGTTTTTTGGAACCATATTTCTTGGTCTGTACCAATGTGTTCAAAGTCATCAACAAGATCACCGGTTTCGGTAAAGATCATTAAACGACATTTATAGGGCAGGCGTGCAAAGAGGAGCTGATTTTCGGAACCGGAAAAACTCATAGCTCCGGCATTTAATGTCGCCGGATTCGGTACCACTCTGACTTGTTCTGAGCTAGAAAGTCCGGCTTTGAATGAATTAGCTGCGATCTTAGAGCGATTTGCATAGCGAGAACTTTCAAGCTTTTGACCGGGGATAAGACCATCAGTATTTTGTGAACCATCATCCATAGCTGTTACTGCATAGTAATAGGGCTCACCTCGTGTAACCGAAGTATCCATATAAACAGTTTCATTTTTATCAGTGGTTTCATAGATCATTTCCCAGGTAACATTGCTATATCCATCACCGGGATCACCTACTGTTGAAGCACCTTTTTTTCGATATACCCGCCAGGAATAAAAATCATCGACTTTTGTATCAGGGTCCAAAAAATAGTTATCATCGGGATATGACCACTCAACAATAATTCTATCTGCATCTGAAGTTACTTCCAGATCTGGTGGTGGCGGTGGATCGGGAATATTCAGATCTCTGTGCCAGACCCAATTGGCTCTGTCCATGGTTTGGAACAAGGAATCTCTTCCCTGCATAATCACAGCATTCTTACTGCTATCGCTGATTGTACCTTCCAGCCAGCCGGCACCCACAGAATCGGCGATTTCGTGAGAAATACTCCCAACTCCTATAGCATAAACAACACAAAGCGAATCAGGTTCTTTCTCGTAGTCGAGAGTCATATCATATGGACCAACTGTAATAAAGCGCATCGGTCCCTTTTGCGTTCCATTCTCGGCCATCCATCCTTCTGTAACAGGGTCGAGAGGGAAACGCCCTCTGTCGTCATCACCGATATATGTATCTCTGATGCCAACATCGCTTCTACCCCAAAGATCGTTTGCTATATCCGCATGAGGTATTG
>Ga0172377_10006516_pt1 | contig 12025 bp, 19 predicted proteins | sample Pumphouse3metaG_FD_119749 | JGI IMG/M metagenome (GOLD analysis project Ga0172377, IMG submission 119749) | Leachate microbial communities from a municipal landfill in Southern Ontario, Canada - Pumphouse #3 metaG | ecosystem: Engineered > Solid waste > Landfill > Unclassified | place: Canada... | reverse complement strand
GATACATAAACCAACAGAAAGGATATGAATACATCTCTGTTGATGAGCTTAAAGAAATTATATCTGAAACTTTTTAAGGTAAGAAAAATAAATATGTTAGGATGAGATATTTTATGATAACAGTATTAGAACGTGTTGATTGTTCAATGGATAGTGTTTCTAAAAAGTATATATTTTCAATAGATGATAATTATGTAAGTGCAACATATGTTAACCATAAAAATCATATTATTTGCTTTCCAAGCTCTATTGGTTGTAATATAGGTTGTCAGATATGTTATACTGGTTGTAATAACTCTTTTAAAAGACTATTAACAAAATCTGAAATGATAAATATTGTAAACACTATTATAGAGCATAATAACCTACAAGAGAAAGAAGAAAAACATATATTGTTTTCATGTATGGGAACTGGTGAACCGCTTAACAATAAGAATAATGTTATACAATCATTTATTACGTTGAGAGATTTATATGAGAAAAGAAAATTAAAATTTGCAATATCAACCACTGTGCCAAGTGTTAGTAGACTTATTTCTTTTGCTAGGATTATGAAATATAACAATATAGATGTTAAAATTCAAATATCCTTACATGGTGTTAATGATTTAATGCGTAGTAAAATATTAAGCAAAAGTATAATTCCTTTAAAAGAAATTATACCTGTAGCAGACACAATTCAGAATGAGTTATGTTTGAATATTGAGTGGAATTATTGTCTACTCGAAGGTGTTAACGATGATATAAAATATATTGATGAATTAATCACAATTTTACCTAAACACCAAAAAATAAAACTAAACCATTTCAATAGTTGGGATGGTGTTAAATTTAAGGCATCAAGTAAGGAGAGAGTTGAGGAGTTCCGTAATAAACTTTCATTATTTTATAAAGTTGAAGTTTATGAAACAAATGGCTCCGATATACAGGGTGCTTGTGGTCAACATTAAACAAATTATATCTGAAACTTTCTAAGGAGGGTTATAATGATACAAATCATAAATAAAAGTAAAGATTTAACAACCAATCAAATAGAAAGGATTATAAATATTCTACCAAATGAATATAGAGAATTGGATATAGAATTAATATTTCCAAGAAGTAAATTCCAATGTTTATCTTATATATACTTAAGAAATTATTATGAGAATGTAATAGGTATATTTACTGGATGGATAAGAGGACTTTCTTGTGAATATTATAATAAATGTTTTGTTTATACTTTTAATTTTTATTTATCTGGAGAATATGGAGGAATACAAAAATTATATATGATTCATACCATATATCATGAGATATATCATCAATGGCAAAAATTACATCATATACATGATGATGTAGAAAAAGGAGCAGATAAGTTTGCTAATAATCTTCTAAATAATAAATACAATGAAATAATAGAAATTATATCTGAAACATTTTAAAATGTTTAAAAAGGAGATAGATTATGAAATCTTTAAAACAAAGTGTATTTAGTGATCACACTGATGAAGAAATTAAAAATTGGTTAGACAGTCCTGAACATTACTGGTTTATTAAAGGTGGTAAAGAGGGTATTTGGCTTGGAGTCATATTGAGTATAATACCTTGGATTACAGTAGGAGTATTAATAGCAGAACTATTAATATAATAAGATATATCCATATAAAGGAAGTTTATATTTTTATATAAACTTCATTATTTTATTATTGACAATAGAGTAAAAAGATATTAAGGAGGATAATAAAATGATAAAAGTTAAATTTTTAAATATGGATGGATTTAATGTACCTACTATTATAGATCCAGTATCAGGATGTCATATACCATTATATCCAGAGGGGCACCCATATCCAGCACATTGGTCGTGGAATGGTGATGTAAATAAACCAACATTTAAACCATCAGTAAGAATAGATAGTCTTGGTACTCATTTCATTATAACAGATGGGAAGATTCAATTTTTAGAAGATTGTACTCATCATCTTAAAGGTCAAACTGTTGATATGATAGATATAGAACAGGAGGAATAATAATGCTTAATATGAGTGAATGTAAATTGAGATTAGATAAAGAGTATAAGGCATACATAGGAGATTCTGATGGAATGGAAGAAGTAAAGGATGAGATATATGAGGTATCGGATATTACATTATTAGAACATGATGATGTGAAAGTTACCATGGTTAATAAGAATAGGAAAAATATTTCAATATCTCTAATCAATCCCGAGTTAACTGAGAGTTCCATTATTTCTCAATATTGTGCATTTATAGCTAGTAATTAATATTGAACTTATATGGACATATAGAGAGTGGATTAGATCTACTCTCTATATTTACTCCTATTATAAAATAATTTTAATTCTAACCTATAAGTAATATTATTATTGGAGGAAAATAATGGATATTCAGAGAAGACAGAAATATATGGGCTCTGGACGAACTGTTACAAAAACAGATGTAAAAATTAATCTTAATTTTGATTTATCCGCATTAACTCTAATGTGTTCATACGTTGTATCTGAGAATAGAACTATAAGACGTTCTCATTTAATCAATATGAGAAACTTATTTGAAATAATTGATCTAGATATATATAGCAATGATATAGATAAACTTAAGAGAGTTGAATTTATTAAGAAAGGATTAGAGGGTAGATTATTAGAAAATCTAGATAATCCAATAGTTATTATAAAGTACATAAATGGTGGTATCATTGATGATGATATCATAGATATAAATACTTTTAAAGATCTATCAACAAATGATATTGATTGGATAAATGGTACTGTATCTGAATCATTAAAGTATGCATTCATATATAATGATGTAGATAATCTAATAGATGTAGCAACAAGGTTTAAAGCTCAAGATTATAGATCTCGTGGTGTGATAGTACAAGAAATGGAGACTTTAATCGATACAATTAAGGGTAAATTTAGAAAGGTAAAAGCAGAAAAGAATACAGATAGAACATTTAGTTTAAGACCTGGTGTATTTGAAGAGAGTATAAGAGAAATACATAGGACAATTACTAATCCATCTCGTAGAATAATATGTGGAATGCAAGGATTGAATGCATTAGTAGGCGGAGCATTCGAAGCAACTAGGGTATATATGTTTCTAGGTTTAACTGGTATTGGAAAGTCTATAACACTAGTAAATCTGGCATATCAATTCAAGAAATATAATAAGAATTATAAACCAAGAGACCCATCAAAGATTCCAGCTATAGTGATATTAACTATGGAGAATAGTATTGAAGAAACAGTTGAAAGACTATACCAAATGGCTTGTAGTGGGGATTTATTAAGAAATACAACCCCAAATGAAGCTATTAATAGATTAAGAACAGAGGGAGAATTATATCTTACAGACGAATCTCCTTTAGATTTGATAATAAAGTATATACCGAATAAGTCGGTAGATACTGGTTATTTATATACTTTAACTGAAGACTTAGAAGATGAGGGATATGAAGTTGTAGCCTTACTACAAGATCATATTAAGAGAATAAAATCAGTTACTAAAACAAGTGATGTGCGATTTGAATTAGGAGAAGTAATGAATGAATTCAAAGTATTTGCACAACTTAAAGAACTGGTAGTAATAACAGTTTCTCATTTAAATAGGGATGGTGCCAGAGTTGTTGATTCTGCCGATGTAAGAAATAAGGCAGATTTAACAAGATTATTGGGACGATCTAATATTGGAGAGTCTATGTTAATGCTAGATAATGCTGATGGAGGTTATATAATAAATGCCGATTTTGATATGGATGGAAATAAATATATGGCATTTAAAGAAATAAAAACTAGAGTCAAAAATACTTTAAAGTATATGTGTCAACCGTTTATGCCTGATAATGGGATAAAACTAATGGAGGATATATATTCTCCAGTACCATTATTTAAGGAAACACTAGCACCGGAATTATCTAAGAATAGTCTATTCAATAATGGGATGACTAAGCAAAATTCTACAAATCAAAGAAATCAAATTAAGGATATTAGTGAGTTATTGAAGACATCTAACAATAACAAATTTGATGATGATGAAAACATCTTCCATCGAACCAAGTATACTAAAGATACAATATATGATGAAAACAAATTTGATGAATACGAACCAAGTACTTTCCAACCAATTATAGCTGAACATTCATTAAGACCTATAAAATCAATCATAGAATTTTATAATTAAAAATGGGACTATAGCGTAATGCTATAGTCCTACTTCATCTCTATTATAATCTAAATAGATTTTTTCTGCATTGTAAACATAACTCATAAGAGTATTCATATGTTCCTTCTTAAACATATTTACTATACTCATATTGAAATCTCTTACATCTATAATACCATTCAACGCCATGATTACAAAATATAAATCAGTTGATCCATATACATCAAAAGCTAATAGTTTAGGTTTATATTTATATCTAACTAATTCCATTTCTGTTAATCGTATAGGCACAATATATTTTTTAAGTTCATCAATATAAGTATAGATAATATTATCTACAGGTAGATACATGTCTTGTATTTTTTCTAATATAGATAAATTGTTATAAGTAAGTATAACATTCTTACCAGCATTTACTAATTGATCTATTGTACTTGCATCTTTAGGGTCCATTTTAATACCTCCCTAATATTCTAGGTTTAGTTATATCTCCACCTACAAATGCTACCATAAATAGAGTGCCTTTTGGGATTTTATCATCAGGAGGCCATTCACCCAATCTTTCAACATGTAGTGGAATAACAATATGCCCAGTAAATGTATTCATTCCTGGAAGGACTATATCAACTTTATTTACTATATTTCCTGCTGGTGAATATGGTCTCATTTCTATAGTATTTGATATAAATGGCATTAAAGATGGTATATAAAATTTTGCTGAACCATCTGTTCTAAGAAACTCTTCAGAAGCTTCTGCTATTTCTATAGTATTTAATGGTAAATCTTTATAGAAATTGTCCATTTTTACATCTCCTCTAACTATATAATAAATTACTATATAGTTAAGATATTATAGAAATATCCTAATTATTAAAGATAAAGGAGATATATGATGATATGGAAAAAAAGATAGTAGTTATTGCTACATCTAAATCAACTTTAGAAAGAGATGAAATAGAAAAAGCTATGCTATTTAAATCTATTCAAGAATACGATCAAAAAGAAAAAGATAGGATTGAAGCTTTAAAAATAGCTTTAGAGTCATCTAAATTTGATATTGAACAATATGAAAGAAAGGAAGATTTCAATGCAAAGCACAAAGGAAAGCATGGACAAAGTAAGAATCACCCAAATCATTATGCACGAAATCGGTTTGGACGTAGATAAAAATAATAATATAGTAGATCAGGATAATGGCCAACCGATACATTTTAATGGTAAAGAGTTGAAATATAATCTAGGAGAAAAAAAATCACGTATAGGACGAAACGATGTAGAATTCGATCCTATTGAAAATACAAAGATAATGTCCCATTTATTTTCATATTATCTTGATAAAAAGAATGAAGAAGATGGAACATATTTCCCGGTATATTTTTCAGTAAGCAATCCAGAAGGAAAGAGTTCATTAGAGATTAAAGGTGATAATACCTTTAAGTCTAAATTTTATAAAAATGAGAGTTTAAAATTTGTAGATACAATTCTCAGAATAAATGGAAACGAAGATACAGATTTAAGTGGTATAGATGAGTAAGATTTCGATCTTACTCATTTTTTATGAAAGGAATTATCTATAATGATAATATTTAATGATCAACAAGAATATACTATAAACGAAGCTATAAAGTTTTATAGACATAGTTCAGAACAAGTATTTCAATATGCTGGATTTCCCGGTACTGGAAAATCATTAGTATTATCTGAAATTGAAAGACGATTAAGAATACCTAGACATAGAATAGCAACTATGGCATATACAGGAGCAGCCGCTATAGTTCTTCGCATGAAGGGAATAATGAATGCTAGTACTATACATTCATGGTTGTATAGAGTAGTTGAAGATATTTCATTAGATAAAAATGGAAACCCTCAAGTAAACGACTATTTCAATAGACCAAAATTTGCATTAAAGTTTGAACCTAAACCTTTAGATAATATAGATCTTATTGCTATTGATGAAGGTGGTATGGTTCCATATAACATGAAGGCTGAAATAGAGTCTAGAGGAATAAAAATTATAGTAACTGGAGACTTAGGTCAATTACCACCAATAGCTGATAAACCTGCATATTTATATGATGGTAAGGTATATGTATTAGATGAAATTATGAGACAAGAAATGAATTCTGGTAAGGTATACATTGCAGATAGAATTCGAAGAGGACTTCCTATTCATAAAGGATTTTATGGTGATGTATATATAATAGATCAAGATGAACTTACAGATGAAATGGTATTATATTCGGATGTTGTACTATCTGGAAAAAATAGTACTAGAGAATATGTAAATAATCATATAAGAGAATTACTGGGTTATAATAGTGATTTACCATCATTTGGTGAGAGATTAATATGTAGAAAGAATAATTGGAATTTAGAAATAGATGGTATTAGTATGGCTAATGGTCTAATAGGTGCAGTTTTAAACTATCCAAATATACATGGATTTGATGGAAAGACTTATACTATAGACTTTAAACCAGATTATATGTCATCATTTTTTCCACAACTTTCTTGTGATTATAAATATCTTAAAGCTCCTTATGGTAATAAAGATGCTATAAAATATGATAGGTTCAGCACTGGTGAAAAAATGGAATATGGTTATGGATTAACTGTACATTTATCTCAAGGGTCTCAGTTTAACAATGTTGTATACATTGAGGAATATTTATCTAAAGATATTCAAGCTAAACTAGATAATACAGCAGTAACAAGAGCAATAAATAATCTTATATATGTAAAGCAAAAAAGAAAGTATTATTAAAAAGAAATAGGAGGTACATATTATGAAGATAGCGGTTACAGGACATAGACCAGATAAATTATGGGGTTATAATTATGATCATCCCAATTATAGAAAGATGAAAGATGTCTTTAAGAAAATACTTAAAGAAAATAATTGCACAGAAGCAATTACAGGTATGGCTCTCGGTGTTGACCAAGTATTTGCACAAGCCGTTATTGAATTAAAAGATGAAGGTATGAATGTTAGTCTTACTTGTGCAATACCATGTTTAAATCATCCTTCTAAATGGCCTAATTCCTCTGTGGTATTATATAATTCTATTCTTGATAGAGCAGATAATATAATCATTGTTACTGAATCGAACTATACTAAAACATGTATGCAAAAGCGTAATATGTGGATGGTAGATAGATGTGATTTATTAATTTGTATTTGGAATGGTAGTTCTGGTGGAACCTCTAATTGTGTTCAATATTCTATTAGAAAAAATAAAACTATATATAGTATAGATCCATCTACAATAGCTCAAGATAAGAAACTAAGATAATTTTTACTATTGTAGAATTCTACCTTCTAATAAACATATAAATGAAAGAATAAGTATATATTATATCTATGAAGTACTTGATCGTACTTCATAGTTTTTAAAAGAAGGAGGGAGAAAATGAAAGATGTTTTGGTAGATTTAAATGGTGATATTATAGAAATTGCAAAACTACCACCAGTTATAATAATCGAGGGGAAAGACCCAGAAGAAAAAATGTATCTAGTTCTATACATAGGAACAGATGATGAAGGAAACGAAATCAAATCTTATGAGGACATTCAAGGTAGAACCGCTACATACAATTTCATAAAAGGAATGATTGAATTTATAGACATATATGAATCAAGAGTATTAGTAGAAACTGTAGTTTTAGCTAAGGCTTTAAACGTCTATGAGTTTATGAAACACTCTAGTAAATATATTAATGATCCATCGTTTGATATAGAAGAATATAACTATGGAGATTCTTCTATAGAAAATGAGGATAATAATACTGGCTTCTCAGATCCAAATAATTATATTTAAGCGAAAGGAGTTTAAGAATGGCACAACAACCGTATAACAACAATAACAGAAAACCAAATAACTATTTTACTCAACAGATTCAGAAGAATGGTGTAAACTTTCTTGATACAGCAAGAGATGATAATCTTGCTAGAGATTGTGTTAGAATTTTTAGGGATTTAGCAAGAGGAAATATTGACATTGCGCAATATGGAGATTACTTTCTCAACCCAAGATTAATCAGTGCAGCTATTTCAACGGCATATTCAAAACAGGTTTTATACGGAACATGTAAAGTTGGACTGGATTTGTTAATCAACTCACCAATGTCCGATCAAAACTATCCACATGCGCCTGTTATAATGAATTCTTATTCAAGATCATTTGAGGCATACTCTTTTATATTAGAAAATCTAATGGCTCTAAAAAATACGGGTAATATAGATTTTCTATATACTCTAGCAAGCAACATAAACAAATATCGAAATGATATATAGGTAAAATTTCCCACCTCTTAATAATAAGCAACATCTAAATAAAAAGATATAGCTTAAAATATTAAGAGGGGGGATTTTTATGAAGTATTCATGTGATGGATTGTGACTAGGCTTATAACTAAGCATTTTTTTACTAGATCTAAAAAAAGAGCTGGCTTTAATAAGAAGACTACAAGAGAATTTTATAATAAAGCCATTATTCGTGGTTTAAGAATTGAATCTTTTGAGTCTAGGCCATTATTTTTTAAGTATTTAAAATCAATAACACGACCTAATTGTCACATTATTATATATAATAGATACATATTAATCTGCTCTGATACCAATATAGCTATTACTCTTTTGAATTTACCTAAGGAATATTATTCATTAGTAGATTCTATTAGAAAAATAAAGAAGGAGGAAAGAAATAATGATGTTGCAAAACATCCAAACTATAAGAGAAGCAGCTAGTTATGAAGAACTAGTTAATGATGATGCATTAACTAGTCAAGATAATCAATCAATAACTCTTGTTACTGAAAATAATAAAATTTATAGCAGTGCAAAAGATGTATTTATATGGGATGATACAAATTCCATATTACATGTTCTTAGATCAAATATCAATACTAAAACACAACAAGATAAACCAATACTCTTCGAAACATTCGGATATGAGAGTATCTCATATATGAGATTAAACTCAACTCAATCTAATATAGATGATATTCTTGAACTAATAAATTAATTTTATATGGAGGTATGACATAATGGAAAAAAGTAATCTAATACTAGTAAGAGATAAACACAAAGCTTTAAATGGTACTATATCATTTATAGGTGATAATATGCAACTATATAATGAGAATAATGGTACTATCATATGGGATGATGTAAACACAAATGGCATTGTTAATGTAATACGACCAAGTACGAATTATAAAACGAATGTCGAAAAGCCTATATCACTCGAAACATTCGAGTATGCACAAATTCAATATATTTCAAGCACAATGAATATTGATAAACTAATAACTTTGTTAGACGGATTCGTAACAGATGAGTTGATTACAACTGAAAGAAAAGATGCAATCATTGTATACTTTAATAATATTAAAGCTGGAATAAATAATCCATTACCTGGAACTAATGCTTAGAATAGTTATAAATTAATAATTTATAACTATCTAAACATAAATATAATTATATATTATAGTTGTGAAAGAAATGAAATTTCATCAGAACAAAAAAACTACGTAGGAGGATAAGAGTATGAATAATTTCAACAACAACAACTTCGGAGTGAATCCTTACATGATGGGTGGCCCACAGTATGCTCAACAACCACAAGCAAGGATGACTCAACCATTAACAGTGGAGGAAATCAAACGACTAAGAAATCAGACTCCGGCCTTTACAATGATGGTCAGTGACGAAGACATGCTTAGATCTAGATGCACTCATAAAGTTGATGGTAAATTTGCAACCGTTCTTAACAACGATGCAGAAGGAACAGTAACTTGTTCTATTTGTGGGGCTAAGTTTGGTCTTATGGAAGTACCTAAAGAATCAGCAGAGACCGCAGTGCGAATTCTTATTGACTTATTGCAGTCTATTAAAACTTATTACGTTAATATGCCAGAGAATGTGGCAATAGAATTTTTCCAGATGATTCCATTCATCGAAAAAATTCCAAAGCTTTATGAAATTGCATTGAACGACTTTAATAAGTATGATGGAGCCGGAATGAGTAATCAAAGTCCTAACATGTATGGATTCAATATGCTTGGAGCTATAACTAGCCCTATGGCGTATCAAGGATTCGGTCAGCCTATGATGGGCGGCGGCGGATACCCAATGCAACAGCCAATGATGAATGGATATCCGCAACAACCGGGTCAACAAATGGGAATGGGTAATCCATTCGGAGGATATCAAATGCCAATGCAAAATGGTGGATACCCAGTACAACAGCAACAAACAATGCAACCGAATCAGCAGCAAATGCCGCAGAACCAAAATCAGAATGGTCAAGTAGCAGCTGATCCAGCTTGTGTTGTTCAGTCTAAAGTATTTAATGTATAATTTGCCCGGAATTTGCCGGGTCGGTTTTCTCCAGTTGGCGGAGCAGCCCCGTATTAGTTAGGGGCTCACTGGTGGCCATATAAAGGAGCACCGATCCCCGGCTTTATTATTAATACAAGGTATAATTATCCGGGACCTGCCGGGCCGGATTACCCTAGGCTATTAGTTAGGCGGCATATAAGCGGCCATTTACAGCCATTATAGGGTTCCGCCCCGGCCTATATTAAACAAAGGGAGTATGAGAAAAATCTCATACTCCCCCTTTATATGTATAGAGTAATTTTTTCTTATGTTCCTTTAACAACTAATATGATTATATATTATATTAGTGATATAAAATTTGTTCTTATTAGTTTTGAAAAACAATTAAACACTCTAATAAAGGACATTGAGGAGGTAAAAGATGACTATAAGTAGCAAAATGGAAAACAATATCAAGAATTATTCTAAAGAAATTATAACACTAGAAGACTTTGTAGAAGCAGTAAGACTTAACTTTGGTATGTGGATAGGATATGGAGGTAACAAAGGATTTATCAATATGATAAGAGAAATATTTCAGAATTCTATTGATGAATTAATGAAAGATGCCTCTCCATGTACAGAAATCATTGTATCTTATGATGAAAGAAATCATAATGTTATCATAGAAGATAATGGTAGAGGTTTACCATTTGATGATATGATACGGATATACACATCACAACATACATCATCTAACTACAATAAAAAAGATGGTGAATTCTCATCAGGGAAACATGGTGTTGGTGGTAAAGTAACAAATGCACTTTCTGATTCTTTTATTGTGGAATCCTATATATTAGGAGAAGCTAGAAGATTAGAATTTGTTGATGGGAAACCATCTAAAAAGGGAATGTACCCCATTCCAAATAACAATAACAAGCAAGGTAGTATCATCATGTTTCATCCAACATATGAAATTATGGGGAAGATAACTACTACAGCACAAGATGTATTAGATCTTATAAATTTAATACTACCACTTACCAAAATAGGTGCAATAGTATATTTCAATGCCATACGTTTAGATGGTAGTGAAGTACATGAAAAGCTTGTAAATGAAGATGGAATAATTTTGGATCTTATTAATAAAACAATAAATCCATTGATCAAACCAATCATAGCAGCAAAAACAACAGGAAAAATGAAAGCAGAAATCGCATTCACTTATGACTCCAATGATCTTATGACAGAAAACATATCATCTTATAGTAATTTCTGCCCAATGAAAGCTGGAACCCATGTAGATGGGTTTACTGATGCATTGTGCAGATTTTTTAGAGACTATATGAATAAAATATATCTAGTTAATAGTAAAAATAAAAAGCTAACAGTTGTCAATAATGACATTAAGACTGGATTAAAGGCTATAGTGGCAGTAAGTCATCTATATCCAATATTTACAGGACAGGCTAAAGAAACACTAGGAAATGAAGATATGTTTTATTTTGTTAGAAATCTAATGACTGAAACT
>Ga0172377_10006515_pt1 | contig 12025 bp, 9 predicted proteins | sample Pumphouse3metaG_FD_119749 | JGI IMG/M metagenome (GOLD analysis project Ga0172377, IMG submission 119749) | Leachate microbial communities from a municipal landfill in Southern Ontario, Canada - Pumphouse #3 metaG | ecosystem: Engineered > Solid waste > Landfill > Unclassified | place: Canada... | reverse complement strand
TATGGATTCTGGCACTTGGATGTCTTTTTGCAATTGGAGTGGTTAAACTGTCATTTGGAGGACTTGGCAACAACATATTTAATCCCGCTATAGCAGGACGTATTTTCCTGTTGATCTCCTTCCCTGCACAGATGACTACCTGGCCGGTAACAGCAGTAGCAGAGGCAACCGATGCAGTAAGTTCTGCAACAGTTCTGGGTAATATTAAATATGCACCAGAATTGCTGCCGTCTCTGCAAGAAATGTTCCTTGGTTTTGAGTCTGGATCAATAGGCGAGATGAGTGTTATTGCAATATTACTGGGGCTAATTTATCTACTTTGGAAAAGAGTTATCACATGGCATATACCTATTTCGATATTGGCTACAGTAGCCATTTTTACGGGAATTATATATATATTTAATCCAATCCCGTTATATAATCCGTTAATACACATTTTCTCAGGTGGCTTGATGTTGGGAGCTGTTTTTATGGCAACCGACTATGTAACATCACCTATGACAAAAAAGGGTATGATTATTTACGGATGCGGTATAGGATTTATTACAGTCGCAATAAGACTGTGGGGAGCATACCCCGAAGGTGTGTCATTTGCAATATTGTTAATGAACGCCTTTACACCTTTAATCAATAATTACACATCACCAAAAAGATTCGGGGAGGTAGTAAAAAATGGCTAAATTAAAATCAACTTTCATAAATATGTTTCTATCGCTTTCTATCATCTGCCTGACGGTAGCGGTACTACTTGCACAGGTGAATAAGCTAACAGCTGAACCAATAGCTGTTGCAAAAGCGATGAAACTACAAAATGCAATTGGAGATGTTGTTCCTGAATTTGATAATAATCCAATTGAAGAAGCTTATTTAATGCCTGATGGCAGAGGTGACTCACTGCTTGTTTACCCTGCTAAAAAAAGTGATGAGATTGTAGGCTACGCAATCAACAGTAATGCAGCAGGATTTGGTGGCAATATCCAGATTATGGTGGGTTTCGATATAGAAGATAAAGTTGTGAACTACGCCATTCTGCAGCATGCAGAAACACCCGGTCTGGGATCAAAAATGGATGTTTGGTTTAATGACACAACAAAACCTTCTCAATCAATTATTGGAAGGAATCTTGCTGAAGGAGCACTATCCGTTACAAATGATGGCGGCACAGTAGATGCCATTACTGCTTCAACAATTACATCCAGAGCATTTTTAGATGCAGTTAACAAGGCTTATGCAGCTTATACTCAAAGTAATGAAGATGCAAATACCGGTGCTACAGAATCTGAAGCTGATGATGAAAATATTATAACGGAAGAAGATGAAATAACAGAGGAGGAAATTAGCAATGAATAAAAACTTAAAAGTACTGTTTAACGGAGTAATAAAAGAGAACCCGATTTTCGTTTTACTGCTCGGGATGTGCCCTACTCTGGCAACAACAAGCTCCGCAATCAACGGGATGAGTATGGGACTTGCAACTATGTTTGTTTTAATATGCTCAAATGCAGTTATTTCAATGTTAAAGAACGTGATCCCGGATATGGTGAGAATTCCTGCTTTTATTGTGATTATTGCAACATTTGTAACTGTTATAGAGATGCTTATGAATGCGTATGTCCCGGCATTGGCAGAAAGTCTGGGTATATTCCTTCCACTGATTGTTGTGAACTGTCTTGTTTTAGGACGTGCAGAATCTTTTGCTGCTAAAAATAGTGTGATTTCATCAATATTCGACGGAATCGGTATGGGTTTAGGTTTTACATTATCGCTGACCCTCCTTGGTTCTGTGAGAGAACTTTTGGGCACCGGAACAATATTTTCATTGAACATATTCCCTGAAGAGTACGGCTCTCTTTTATTTGTTCTTGCACCGGGTGCATTTATTGTTTTGGGTTACCTGATATCAATATTCAACTCTTTACAGAGAAAAAGACAAACTAACTAGTAATCAATCATTATGGAACTAATAGGAATTATAATAGTAGCGATATTTGTCAATAACGTTGTATTTTCGCAGTTTTTAGGAATATGCCCTTTTCTGGGTGTTTCCAAAAAAGTGGATACGGCAATTGGTATGGGAATAGCTGTAATGTTTGTTTTAACCATAGCAACCATTGTTACTTACCTTATACATAAAGGAATACTTGAACCTTTTAATTTGGAGTATCTGCAAACAATATCCTTTATACTTGTAATTGCATCACTTGTGCAGATGGTTGAAATTGTACTAAAAAAAACCTCTCCTGCTCTTTATGAAGCATTAGGAGTGTTTCTACCACTTATTACCACAAACTGTGTAATTCTTGGTGTTGCTATTCTTGTTATACAAAAAGATTTTAATCTACTCGAATCTGTAATATACGCAGTATCTACTGCAATAGGATATGCTATTGCAATCATAATATTCTCAAGTATACGCGAACAGCTTGCTTTAACAAAGGTGCCAAAATCAATGCAGGGCATTCCAATTGCACTTATTACTGCCGGCATTATTGCAATGGCTTTTATGGGATTCTCTGGTATTGACCAAGTATTTAATTGATTAAGTGATAATTAATCAATTACAGTAATTTACTGAATTATAAATATTAAGTAGGAAGGAAGCTGAGATTTTCTTCCTACTTTTGTTTTATAACGTTTTGAATGATTAAGTATATCTCTTACAAATACAAAAAGACCTAATTATAAATTCTGTTGTTTATTTAGACTCTATATTGTTAAACCATTTCTTTTTATTGAGGTCTTAGTGTTAAATAAATGATGTTCCACCCTTTAAAAACTACGGATATGAAAGCTAAATTATTAAAACACCCGATCACTCTCACAATACTAGCTCTTTTATTGACATCATGTTTCGCAACAAGAGAAGTATACTCTCAGGGATATGATGAATATTACGAGGACGAGTATTATGACGATTACGATCGTGGCGGAGTAAACTTCAATGTTTTCTACAATGAGTTGAGACCTCACGGCAGATGGATCAACAACGGACGATATGGTCGTATATGGATTCCTAATGTGGGTAGAGACTTTCATCCGTATGCAACAAACGGTTACTGGGTAATGACCGACTACGGTAACACCTGGGTATCTGACTATTCATGGGGATGGGCACCTTTCCACTACGGAAGATGGTATTATGACGACTATTACGGATGGGCATGGGTACCCGGATATGAGTGGGCACCTGCCTGGGTAAGCTGGAGAAGCGGTGGAGGATACTACGGATGGGCACCTTTAGGCCCCGGCATTAACATCAACATCAATATAAACATACCGGGACGTTACTGGACATTCCTGCCTGACAGATACATGTATCACCGTAATATGAGAAGATATTACAACAGATACAGTCCGGCAATTTACAACAGGACTACAATCATCAACAATACTTACGTATATAATGACAACCGTTACTACAGTGGTCCTACAGTCAGAGAGTTTGAGCAGAATACAGGAAGAAGGGCAACTGTAAGAAGATTGGAAAGTACAAACAATCGCTCCGCAAGATCTAGTCGGGTAAATAATAATGCTGTAAGCGTTTATCGTCCGGAAGCCGGAACAAGCAGAAGTAGTAACAGAAATGCAACGGTTACTCCAAATACAAGAAGTTCTTCCAGCAACAGGAATGCAACTGTAAGCCCTAACACAAGAAGCTCTACTAGCAACAGAAGCTCTACAGTAAGCCCAAGCACAAGAAGTTCTTCCAGCAACAGAAGCTCTACTGTAAACCCAAGTACAAGAAATTCTTCTACTAACAGAAGCTCTACAGTAAGTCCGAGCACAAGAAATTCTTCAACTAGCAGAAGTTCAACAGTAAGATCTCAAAGTTCTTCAAGAACCAATAATAGTAGCTCAACAGTAAGATCAAGCTCATCATCAAACAATAATAACAGGAGCAGCTCTTCTGTATCAAGAAGCAATAGCACAAGAAGTTCAAATTCAGAAAGAAGCTCTACAGGACGCAGATAATTTCCTAAGTGTGATTTCAAATTTAAGGCCGGACAATTAAATGTTCGGCCTTATTTTTTATACAAATAATACTTTATCTTGTTCAGTCAATCCAACGTTTAGTCGACTTATCATACTCATCTATACGGCGATCACGGAAAAATGGCCACCAACGCCGTACATTCTCAGTTCTTTTTTTATCTATCTCGACCACCTGAATAATCTCATTTTCGTCTGCTCTATAAAGAAATTCACCCTGGGGACCACAAACAAAACTATTGCCCCAAAACTGAATTCCGTTAGTCTGTCCTGAAGGATCAGGCTCATGACCGCTACGATTTACAGAGATAACCGGAATACCATTAGCTACTGCATGACCTCGCTGAATAGTAATCCATGCATCAAGCTGACGCTGTTTCTCATCTTCACTGTCTGTTGACTCCCACCCTATTGCAGTAGGATAAATTAGCATTTCTGCACCTGCCATAGCCATCAGGCGAGCAGCTTCGGGATACCACTGATCCCAGCAAACCAATACTCCCAGTCGTCCTACTGAAGTGTCAATCGGATTAAAGCCCAGATCACCGGGAGTAAAATAGAATTTTTCATAATAAGCAGGATCATCAGGGATATGCATTTTGCGGTATATACCGGCTATTGAACCATCATTTTCAATAACTACAGCTGTATTGTGATAAAGTCCGGCTGCCCTTTTTTCAAAAAGTGAGAGAACAACTACAATCCCTAGTTCTTTAGCCAGTTGCCCGTAAACTTCGGTAGAAGGACCCGGAATCGTTTCTGCCTGATCAAAAACGTCAGTGTCTTCAGTCTGACAAAAATAGAGCCCGTTATGAAGCTCCTGGATTACTATCAACTCAGCACCATCTTTTGCAAGTTGTCTGATTTTCTCCTGTAACCTTTTTATATTGTCCTGTATATTCGAGGTATTTGCCTGTTGAATGATTCCAACCTTCATGATCAACTGAATTTGGGATTTAATATATGAATATGTTCCTGCTTAGTTAACATTTAAACTACGACCTTTGTTTCACCAAAACAGGAAATTGAATAATTAACAAATATGTTTTACTATAAAAAGCCTTCAGGAAACTGCATCGTTACACAATGCAGAGATCCATGCTGTTTTATAAATGGTCTGCAGTCAATTCCTACTATTTCTCTATCCGGAAAAACCTCCTCAAGTAGCTCTTTTGCAATTTGATCCTTAGTTGCACCATAAGTAGGTAACAACACTGCATCATTAAGAATTAAAAAATTAGCATAAGTTGCAGGAAGTCGCCCGCTGTCACCATAAAGAGCATCAGCCATAGGAAGCGCCACAAGATTATACTTTTCACCAGATTTGGTTACGAACATCTTTAGCTCCTCTTCCATTGCTTTCAGTTCGACGTAATGTTCATCATCAACATCATCACACTTTACGTAGGCAATTGTATCCTCATTACAAAAACGAGCAAGTGTATCTATATGATTATCAGTATCATCTCCCGCCAGATATCCGCTATTGAGCCACAACACTCTTTCTGCACCGAGTGTCTGTTTCAGATATTCTTCTATCTGATCTTTCTCCATCGGTTGATTGCGATTAGGTGCTAAAAGGCAATTTGAAGTAGTGAGGATAGTACCATTTCCGTCTGACTCAACAGATCCTCCTTCTAAGATAAAGTTATGGTGATTGTGATAACTTACAGAAGGCTGAAAAAATGAGTCTCTGAATAATTTACCGGTAATCAGATTGTCATTGTTTGCAGCAAACTTCAATCCCCAGCCATTAAATCCAAAATCAAGCAGTACAGGCTCACCATTAATAAAGACAGATATTGCTCCATGATCGCGTGCCCATGTATCATTACTTTCTATCTCAGCACAGATCAGGTTACTCTGTTCTTCTTTTGTAAAATATTCTCTAATATCATACCCACGTGGTATGACAACCAACAACTTCTCCCTCTTGAGTATCTCTTTCGAAAGTGATATGTAGCTGTCTGTGACCTCTTCGAGCATATCAGCCCAGTCACTCCCAGCGTGTGGCCATGTAATCTGAATACCACTCTGCTTGACCCATTCTGCCGGATAATAAATGCTATGCATTACCTTATCCTTCCATATTACCACGAACTATTCCGCGGTTTGATTCACGAATAAATTTAATAATCATCTGGCGATCTTCACTTTCCTGAATTTCGTTTTCAATCTTATCTGTTGCTTGCGTAACATTAAGACCTGAAAGGTAAATGAACCTGTACATCTCCTGGATTGAATTAATTCTTTCACTGCTAAATCCTCTGCGACGAAGACCAACTATGTTTAATCCTACATAAGTGATAGGTTCGCGACCAATCATAACGAATGGAGGAATATCTTTTGAGACTTTTGATCCGCCCTGAATCATAGTATGAGCACCAATTTTTGTAAACTGATGAACAAGAGTTCCGCCACTAAGTATTGCATAATCGTCGATTTCTACTTCACCTGCCAGTTGAGTGCCATTACCAAGTATTACATTATCATTAAGAACACAGTCGTGAGCAACATGGCTGTAAGCCATAATCAGACAGTTTTTCCCGACTTTTGTAAATCCTTTGGATGCAGTTCCCCTGTTAACAGTTGCACATTCACGTACTGTAGTATTATCACCTATTTCAGCAATTGTCTCTTCACCCTGAAATTTAAGATCCTGTGGTATCCCGGCAATTGTGGCATGAGGGAATATTGTACAATTCTTACCGATACGGGCACCGTTGAGCACGGTTGCATTAGTCATAATTCGTGTTCCGTCGCCAATTTCTGTATTCTGATCTATGAATGCAAAGGGCTCTACTAAAACATTATCGCCTAGTTTGGCTTCTGGATGTACAAATGCCAAATTCGAAATACTATTCATATATATTGTTAATTTTATTACTTATTCTTCACAATCTGGGCTGTGAAATCAGCCTCTGATATCACTTTATCCCCAATGAAAGCCAGTCCGCGCATAGTGGCTATGCCTCGTCTTACTTCACTTGACAATTCTACACGGAAAATGAGAGTATCTCCGGGTACTACCTTATGTCTGAATTTAACATTATCGATTTTGAGAAAATATGTTGAGTACCTTTCAGGCTCATCTAGTTTAGAAAGTACTAGCAGTCCTCCCGTTTGGGCCATCGCTTCAACCTGCAGCACTCCCGGCATTACCGGCTCCTGTGGAAAGTGACCCGTAAAAAAAGGTTCATTTGTGGTAATATTCTTAACCCCTACAATAAATTTGTCGGTCACCTGAATAATCTTATCCACCATCAGGAAAGGATAACGATGAGGAAGCAGCTCTCTGATTCTGATATTATCCATTACAGGTTCTATATTAGGATCATATACAGGAGGTTGAACTTCGTTAAGTTTAATATCCTTTCTTATCAGCCTGGCTAACTTATTATTTATTTTGTGTCCCGGACGTATAGCAATAAGTCTTCCCATAATGGGTTTACCAACCAAAGCCATATCTCCGATTATATCTAAAAGCTTATGTCGTGCCGGTTCATTCGGGAAAGCCAGTTCTCGGTTATTAAGATAACCCAGCTCGTTAGCATTCTGACGTGGTACTTTAAGCTCGTCTGCAATCACATCAAGCTCATCCTGTGGGAGCTCCCTTTCGTAAATTACAATTGCATTATCCAGATTACCACCTTTTATCAGACCTGCCTCACGAAGTTTTTGTATCTCTCTGACGAAAACAAACGTGCGTGACGGTGCAACCTCAGTTTCAAAGTCGGTTACATTATCCATTGTTGCCGACTGATTAGGGATATAATGTGAATCAAATTCGATAAATGAGTTGATACAGAAAGCATCATCAGGGAGTAAAGTCAGTTTGGACCCTGTTTCGGGATCAGAGACCTCAATCTTTTTTCTGACAATATAGTAGTCTTTATCTTTTTCCTGTTTAACAATTCCAACCCTCTTTATCTCTTTAACATATTCAATTGAGCTTCCGTCTAGTATAGGGAATTCCGACGCATTTACTTCAATCAGGCAGTTATCAACACCAAGAGCGTACAAAGCAGCCATACCGTGTTCGATGGTACTTACAGTCACACCGCTTTTGCCTAAAACAGTTCCACGCTGTGTATTTACAACGTTTTCAGCTAACGCATCGAGTACGGGCTGTTCTTCCAGATCAATCCTTTTTATCTTTACACCATGATCTTCAGGTGCAGGGTTGAATGTAACTATTATATTCAAGCCTGTGTGCAACCCTATACCCTTCAGGGTGAAGCTGTCTTGTAATGTTTGTTGTCTCACAATTATTATATAATTATTTTCTCAATAAACCAAAATTTGTGCAAATATACAACCAAATGCACAAATTTCCATCTCAAAATTAGAAATGTTTATAAATCAGATCTAAAACGATTGTTTAGTCAACCGACTCCAACTTTTTTTTCAGTTCAGCAATTTCTTTTTCAAGAGCATTCAATTGCCGGTACATATCGGGAAGTTTGGGTACTATTATACTCGATTTAAAAAAGTTTTTAACCGGAAATGCAGGTGATCCCATGACTTCAGATCCCTCTTTGGTGTTACTGATAATACCCGACTGAGCACCTACCTGACTATTTTTGCCAATCGTAATATGACCTCCAATGCCTACCTGACCGCCCAACACACAATTATCCCCTATCTTTGTGGAGCCTGCTATCCCAACCTGAGCAGCCATTGCAGTGTTTTCTCCTATCTCACAGTTATGTGCAATCTGGATAAGGTTATCTAGCTTTACACCGCTGTGGATTACTGTAGAACCCATTACCGATCTGTCAATAGTTGTGTTGGCACCAATCTCCACATTATCCTTTATCAGAACATTCCCCAATTGTGGAATTTTATTATAAACACTCTCTTCCTTGCTATATCCAAAACCATCAGCACCAATAACAGCTCCGGAATGAATTATGCAGTTATCACCAACTTCACAATCATGATAAATCCTTACACCGGGGTAAAGGATTGTATTGTTACCAATATGTACGTTATCACCAATATAGGCATGCGGATAAATTTTACTATTGTCTCCAACAACAGCTTTATCACCGATATAGGCAAATGCTCCCACATACACATTTTCTCCGGTCTTAGCAGTTTCTGAAACAAAACTCATACTTTCAATACCACTCTTCTTTGGTGTATTATTGTTTACAAGTTCCATCAGTGACGCCAGAGCAGCATAAGCATTATTCACTTTAATGAGTGTAGCCTTGATTGGTTTATCAGCTACAAAATCATTATTAACCAATACAATATCAGCTTCAGTTGTATAAATATGTGGAGTGTACTTTGGATTGGCGAGAAACGAAATAGTGCCCGGTTTACCCTCTTCTATCTTTGAAAAAGTTGAAACGGATACATCCTGATTACCTATCACTTCTCCATGGAGGTAATCGGCTATCTGTTTTGCTGTATAAGCCATTTGAAGAAATATTTTAATGAGGATTTCCAAACCCGGATAAAGGTGTTAAAAAAACGGACGTCCTCTTAATTTATAATTTAAAGGGTGCAAATTAACAACTTATTTTTCAACTTATCCCCAATCGATTCATAATATATTTTAAACAAAGCTATCTAATTTTCCTTTGTTAATCAAAAATATGATAGGATAAATCTATAAATTTAGTGGAAATCGTCATGAATTTAGTCGCACTTTGGCCGTACTTTGGCCTTACCTCGCTCTTATAAAGTCCTTATAAACCCCATATATTCCCCTTTTACATAAGAAGAATATAAAGATCAGATAAGAATATAAAAAGGTGTTGATAAAAGCGATGTATGGTTAAAAACTCTCTTATACAGGGCAAAATGATATACTACTTACAACAAAAAAAGGAAAATGTTAATTAACGAAGGTTAGTTTTATTAACCAAATTCAATTTTGAAATGAAACTTGATTTGTGGAATTAAAAACTAATTGGTATTTTTGCACTCACTTTTTCGGGATGTAGCTCAGTCCGGTTTAGAGTACGCGTCTGGGGGGCGTGGGGTCGGAAGTTCGAATCTTCTCATCCCGACAAAAGAAAAAAACATCTGTGGGATTTCACAGATGTTTTTTATTTCTACGCTGGTTCTCCAACTAATTACCCTTGGATTAAAACCAATTTTCAGCAGTAGTTCACCGGCAAGTTTTATTTGTCATTTATTTGATTTTTGCTATCCAGCCTCCACCGGATGCCATATTAATTAATATCTCATCACCTTTTCTTACACCCTGTTTAAGCTCTTTTTTATAATCTACAGCTGTTTCGTTTGCATTAACACCATCTTTAATTAGCTCCATAGTGTATTCTTTCCCTGCTTCCAGGAAATCCAGAGCAATACTAATATCTCTTGAGTCCCAATCGGTTATTGCTGCTACATACCATTCCGAACCGCTTCTTCTGGCCAGAGCGACGTAGTCACCTATTTTAGCTTTCAGCGGCACGATCTCATCCCACTCTACAGGTATATCCAACAGAAACTCTGTACACTCCCTGTTATTATAATATAAGGGTTGGGCATCTGAGAGCATTTGCATTGGGCTCTCCGCAATTACAGCCATAGCTACAGAATGGGCACGAGTTCCCTGGCCCATTGGCTTATTAGCGTTAATTCTAAAATCATCCTTAGTCGCATTATTCATAGTTCCCGGAATATAATCCATAGGACCTGCTACGTTACGGATAAATGGCAAAGTACAGTGATGGTCAGGGTTATCCCACTCTGTAGTTCCGTTGTATTCAAATTCAATTAGCGCTTCCCTGGTCAGCACATTCGGATATGCACGACGTAATCCATCAGGACGATATGCACCATGAAAATCGATAACCATATTATATCTGGCACAAGCTTCAGCTGCTTTCCAGTAGAAATTAACAGCCTCCTGATCAGAGCGATTAATAAAATCGATCTTGACTCCTTTGATGCCCCATTCTTGAAATTTCTTCAATGCCTCCTCCATCTGATTATCTAAGTTTGAATAAGATACCCATAGCATTACATCAACATTTTTTGAGTCTGCATATTTCACCACTTCAGCAATATCAAGTTCAGGAATAGCTTCTGTCAGATCATCGTTTAGTGTCCACCCGTCATCAAACAGAAAATAACGAATCCCGAATTCATGAGCAAAGTCTATCATATATTTTGCTGTTTCATTATTCACTCCTGCCTTAAAGTCAACACCATGAATACCACGGCGAGACCACCAGTCGAAAGTTACCCACCCTGGTTTAATCCATGAAGTATCCTCAATTTTACACTCTTCACCTAACAGGTAAATCATCTGATTTGTCAACAAATCAGCTTCTTTATCAGCGAAAGCAAATACCTTCCATGGCAAACTTCGGGAGCCATCAATTTCAGCAACATAATCCTTATTACCTGTTGTACGTTTTCTATTGTGTGAATTACCTTTATCGTTATATCCGCTTGGAACACCCCAATAATGAGATGATAAACCATCAGTAGATTTTTTGATCCACATAACGGGATAATCCTTAGTACCGGCCTCCATAAAAAGGATAAACTGACCAGTGTCATTTTTTACTAATGCCGGCAGATTACCCATGTCATTTACCTCCATTTCTGTAATTGGAGTGGTTACATAAGGTTTCTCATAATCGCTGTTCGGATTATTCAGGTCTTTCTGGTAGATTAGTTCGGCATTATTATCAAAACTAAAATCAGCCTTGTCGTCGTTTACTTTTATTTTACCGGGTAAGTCAAGAATGAAACGATAAGCTAACCCATTATTGTATAGTCTGAACTGCAATTTGCTCAGATCACTTAATTCAATTGTTGTCTCATTGTATTGTTCAGGAATTTCAGAACGTTTTTCTTTTATGGCAGGTTTTATTATTCTATCCACCGAATTTTCCTTTACTCTCCTAATCCTTGAATTTTCAGAAGGAATAATTCCCCTATCTGTAACTAATTGAATATTTTCAATATCAAACACTTTTATATTTTTTAAAAACAGACTGGCGATAACACCTTTTTCTACATTTATCCGGAGTTCTAAATTTTTATCAGGTGATAAAAATTT
>Ga0172377_10006514_pt1 | contig 12027 bp, 9 predicted proteins | sample Pumphouse3metaG_FD_119749 | JGI IMG/M metagenome (GOLD analysis project Ga0172377, IMG submission 119749) | Leachate microbial communities from a municipal landfill in Southern Ontario, Canada - Pumphouse #3 metaG | ecosystem: Engineered > Solid waste > Landfill > Unclassified | place: Canada... | reverse complement strand
GGTTTCATGCCGCTTACCAAGGCAGCAGCAAAAACACTATCTGGCCGTAAGGATTTGGTCGAAAGCATCCGGCTCAACACCGATGCCACCACTGGAGACCTCTATCCACTCAATGCAGTGACAGGCTGGACACGTGACAACTACGGTCCTGTGTGGATACCAAAGAAGGGCAAGACTTTAAAGCTTACAATGGATAATATCGCTGTTTATGAGCGTCCTATCCGTGTATATGAGGGCAATGACCTTGAAGTAAAGCACGGACAGATATATATCAACGGCAAGTTGGCTAATAGATACACATTCAAAATGGACTATTATTGGATGATGGGTGACAACCGTCACAACTCTGCCGACTCACGCTATTGGGGGTTTGTACCCGAGGATCATATCGTGGGCAAACCTGTCTTTATCTGGTGGAGCTCGGATCCTGACCGTCGCGGCTTCAATGGAGTTCGTTGGAACCGACTCTTCAGATGGGTTGACAATATCAAATAAAGCCTCCTCTACCTCTCAATATTGAGAGATGAGGCATAGTCCTGCATGACGATGTAGGACTCTATCTATGAAACAAGCACTCAAGGCCTTCATCGCGCTCGGCATTGCGCTGCTTATTATGCTAGTAATACGAGCCTTCGCATTCACCGTTTACACAGTGCCCTCCGACATCAATGGAATGTTAAGACAGGGCGACAGAGTAATGGTGAATAGGCTTTCACGCACTGAACTCAAAGTGGGAGACCTTGTAGTGTATCAAAAAAACGCCGATTTTATCGGAAAAATTGAAGGGCTACCAGGTGACACTGTTAAGCTAGGCAGTAGCCGATACGTAATTCCGAAAGGTCCCTGCGAACCTTGCACCACTCCCGATAGTCGCATGTATATGGTCAATATAGGCGACACCTATGCGTTGATGTGTGGCTACCAAGTCGTCGGCAAGGCTTATCGGCTATTTCATTTGCCCTTTTAAGCATTTGCTTCTTCTCTTTTTCATCCATGAATAATTTATCTTCGGACACAGCGCTATTATCCTCTACATATTTCGGTCCAGTGCAATGGTACCAAAAACTTAACCGTTTCGGCACGTGCAGGATAGAGAAATATGACCATTTCATCAAGCAAACATATCGCAACCGTTGCATCATAGCAGCAACAAATGGGACGCAGGCATTGTCCATACCTGTGGAAAAGTGTGACATGGACCATTGCGATATGCGTGAAATACGTATCAGCGACCATGGCAATTGGCGCCATCTTCATTGGAATGCTTTGCAGTCGGCCTATGGTGAAAGTCCATTCTTCGAGTTTTTAGCCGATGATATACGTCCATTCTTTGAGAAAAGATGGACATTTCTCTTTGATTTCAATCTTGAGATAACCCATAAAATATGCGAATTGATCGATATTCGGCCAAACATAACTACAACGACAGAATATCAGTCAGCAGATTCCGTGTCTAACTTTGACTTTCGAGACGCTATTAGACCAAAGCATCCACTCTCCGATCCTGACTTCTCGCTTCGTCCTTATCATCAGGTCTACGAGCAAAAATACGGCTTTTTGACCAATCTTTCCATCCTTGACCTTGTATTTAACTTAGGCAATGAGGCTGTGCTTTATCTGTGACAAATTCACAAGTTCCCTCTTAATCCCTCACCATTCCCTTAGATTCACTGCTTGAACCCAATGTAACGACGAACCCATTGGGTGGTTAAGATGTCTTTTAACGAATTTCATTTCGATGAAATGGGCAAAAAGCAATCCACCGACAAGAGCCATATGCTATGGACTTGTCGGTGGATTGCTATTATTTGTCGCACAAAGCAGTGCGAAAGACACTACATATTACTTCCCAAAAGTTTCGTCAAGGAAAGAATAGAAGGCTGGATCTTCGCCAACGATGGTCTTCACAATCTTACCATCAGAACCAACAATAATCTTCGTAGGGAAACCTTGGATACCATAATCCTCTAGCACTTTACTATCGCGAGGATTGTAAACATGGAGCCAAGGCAGCTCATACTTCTTCACTGCGTCTTTCCATTTCTGCTCCGTATCATTGCAGTCCACGCCCAAAATCTCGAACTTCCCCTTGTATTTTTCATAGTAGTTCTTCATCTCGGGTATGCCCTTGATGCACCATGAGCACCAACTACCCCAGAAATCAAGTACCACATATTTTCCGCGAAGTGAGGAAAGCGCAAATGGCTTGCCATTGATATCTGTGAGCGTAAAGTCAGGAGCCATCAGTCCAGCAGCCTGTTTCTTAGCTGCAAGAGCCTCTTGTTGATTGTATTGTTCCATCTGATCAATCGGCTCATGATAGACAGGTTTCATTCGTCCTTCGCGCACGGCAGGCGAAAGAAGCGATACGGCTTCTTTCATCTTATCCAAGTCACCAAGCTTCGAGATAATAGCGGCACTTGCTTCATTGTCTGGATGCTGACGGATAAAGTTCATGACTCCATCAACAAACTGCTTCTGCAATGCAGGACCTTTGGCTTGATATTCCTTCGAAAGACTGTCTCGGGATACCCCTGCGGCCAATCTTGCATCAAGACTTTTGGTCAGTTCGCGTAGCGGTTGAACGGCTTTATCCATCGCACGTTCTGCTTCGTTATACTCTTGATAGAACTTTGAACCTGAGAAATAGTAATCACTGCCCAGGTCTCCACTCACTTCGGCAGTTTCTCCAGGGACAGCAATTAATGTAAATCCCACGGCTTCAATTTTGCGAAGCGTACCAGGCGTATAAACTTGAATGGTCGTTGGTTGCTTCACATTTACGGTGAAATCGAACTTTCCATTGTTTACGAGAACAGTATCAAGCTTGTACCGTCTTGTCTCTCCCGGTGAAATCACGATTAACGAGTCCTTTATTCCCTTGAGATTTCCTTTGACATGTACGTCTCCTTCAGCAGCAAAAACTGTTGTTGAAACCATGGATGAAGTCATGATGGCCAATCCATAAAGAAACTTTTTCATATTATTCATTCTAATGTTAATACTTCGTTGATATATCAAAGATACGTAAAGATCTATGAAAGTGTTGCTAAAGTTAAGTATTTACAACTTTATTGTCTGGACTTTCTAGGCTTACGACGTGCCCATCCTTCTTCGGAGAAGTCAGGAGTCTCACCTTTTAGCTTGGGTGAATCGCCATTCATAAGACCTTTCCAGTCCTCTTTACCATGACGACGACTATTGTCGGAACTTTGGGGAGCATTATAAGAGCTATCCTCACGACGACCTCTGCGTCCACCCCTGTCACTCTTTGCACCATATTTATCAGTCTTACTTCCATATCGGTCTGGCCTTGCGCCGCGACCTCTACTGCTATCAGACCTACGTTCACGACTGCTACCGCCTTCGCTTCGATCACGTCCACCATCTTGGGCATCATTGCATCGCACCTCGCGACCATGGAAACTAGTACCTGTGAGCGATTCCATCACGTTCTGGGCATCGCCTTCTGGAACCTCGATATAACTCTGATGTTGTAGTAAATCGATGTGTCCCACCTTCTGCTTGCCAGATATATGTTGGTTTATGTATTGCATCAACACACCTGGATAAAAGCCGTCTTGCTTGCCCAAATTAAGGTAAAGACGACGGAATCCGCTTTCTACGCTATGGCTACCACGACTTCTTGTCCTGCCGCCTTCAGCATTATCTCCACGGCCTTCGCTACGTTTTCCAGTTGGTTTTTCAATCTCAGGAGCATGGTTATAATAGTCAAGGAATCTTCCGAAGGTATTGCTTACCATCTTCTTGATGATATCTTCCTTGTCAACATACTCGAACTGACGGTTAATTTCGGCTACATAAGGCTCGATAAGCTCTTCATCTACGTCTGTCTTCATGATGTCATCCATCACTTTGTAGAGCTGCTTCTTGCAGATTTCCTCGGCAGAAGGCAATGTTCCATCTACGAAATCCTTGCCCAACACCTTCTCAAGTGCGCGAACCTTATTCTTCTCACGTGAGTGGATGATGCTGATCGAAGTTCCCTTCTTTCCTGCACGACCAGTACGTCCAGAACGGTGGGTATAGTTCTCTGTATCGTCTGGCATTCCGTAGTTGATGACATGTGTCAAATCGTCCACGTCCAAACCACGTGCAGCTACGTCCGTTGCTACTAGCAACTGAGTTAGATGCTTACGAAACTTCTGCATTGTCAAGTCACGTTGCTGTTGCGACAAGTCGCCATGCAACGCCTCTGCATTGTAGCCATCCCTAATAAGCTTATCGGCAATCTCCTGCGTTTCTATCTTGGTACGGCAGAAAACAATGGCGAAAATATGTGGGTGGAAGTCCACGATACGCTTCAATGCAAGATATTTGTCACGTGCATTAACCATATAATATACATGGTTTACATTCTCAGCACCCTCGTTGCGAGATCCCACCACGATTTCTTTGTAGTCGTGCAAATAACTCTTGGCGATCTTTTCTATCTCCTTACTCATCGTTGCGGAGAAGAACAAAGTGTTCCTATCCGTAGGAACATCCTCAAGAATGGTATTAATACTATCAGAGAAACCCATGTTGAGCATTTCGTCTGCCTCATCGAGGACAACATTATTCACATGTTCCAACCTGGCCACACCACGCTTCATGAGGTCAATAAGACGACCCGGGGTAGCAACGATAATCTGTACACCATGGCGCAGAGAACGTATTTGAGTCTCTATCGAGGCACCTCCATAGACTGGAACAATATGCATTCCGTCGATGTACTTGGCAAAACCGTTGAGATCATCGGCAATTTGCAAGCATAGTTCACGTGTCGGACTCAGTATGAGTGCCTGCGTTTCCTTGCTTGTCGGATCTGTTTTCTGCAACACGGGAATACCATATGCTGCTGTTTTTCCAGTGCCTGTTTGTGCCAATGCAATAACATCGTTACCCTGACCTAATAAATACGGAATTACTTCTTCTTGTACGGGCATCGGTGATACAAAGCCCAACTCATCAATAGCGCGACGAATCCCTTCGTTAACGCCTAACTCTTCAAATGTCTTCAAAAAATAAAAATTAATGTAAATTTACAGTAGGGACTACTTCAAAACGCCCTACCGTTCTGATCGAATCCTCTTTCAGGGCACAAAGGTACAAAAAAAATGCCGACTCCATCATGTTGCCGGCATTTATTTATGCATATTTTATTTAAAAGCCATATTTATGGCAAACTTAGGCAAAATTTGTTGTATTCTAGGGCATTATAGTTTTACCACCTTAGTCGTTGCGTCCCCACGTTTAACAATGTATGTTCCCATTGGGAGCGAATCCAAGTTAGACGGTTGTCTAACACCTGCAAGATTATATATTTCCTCTGAGCTCTTTTGATTATTATCAATATAGGCGATGCCGTTCGTTGCATCAACTACATGAATCTTTACATACTCATAGGAATTTGTTCCATCCGCTACATTATTGACCCCTTTTACCACTATGGTGTAGTCACCAACAGCAGTAGGCTTGCCACTAAATGTGAATATGCTTTCGGCATAGTTCTTTGTGAGTTTAAATTGGGTGTCAAGAGTATTGAGAGAGCTACCATCTGGTAGATAGGTTGAATCTACCTTTGAAGAATAGACATTGCAGTTCTGCAATTTCAGCACTAGCGGAGCGATTGAGTCTCCAAGATTTACCGTCTGTTCTAAACCTACATTAGTCTGAGGTTGAAACTTTGTAGCGAAGCGACCGGGCAGATAGTAGCCAAGGTGAGGTGGCTGGTTGTAAGCTGCATTTTGCCAAGTGATGCCCATGCGATACACATGATCATGCATCAGAGTAGGCACTCTAAATTTTGTCGGTATGTTGGTGGCAAAGATCGTAAGCATTGAAGGATCTTGAGTATTCCATAGAATCACTTCCTCCCTCCAGTCACCAAAGAGGTCGCAAGAGAGGTTTGGAGTAGACTTTGTACTATTGCACGTTGATGAATAGTTCACCTCATAAGGGCTGTAGAGTCTTGAGGTGCCGTTGCCATTCCACTTGTCTATCTTACCGCCATCAAAGAGTTCATCCTGCAAATCGCCATCCCAATACATGCGAAAGTTCACTGAAACACCTGTAGACTTGACTACATTACCGGTTTGTGCACTGCGTATTTGACGGTCATTGGATGACCAAAACTCAAATCCTCTGTTAGAGGCATCGATGTCTGCGGACAATCCTCGTCCGTTATCAGTGTCACCAGACGCATGGAGTAATATTTTTCCTGTGGCTGCATCATGGATATCCCAACCATAAGGCTCAGTACCATCCTCATGCACTGTGAACACTTCGAGACCCGAATGATCAGGGTCCAAGTCGCTCACATGCATGGCATCGCCATGCCCTAATCCAACGCAATAAAGCAAACTTCCATCATCATCAATGGCCGCACTGCTATAAATAATCTCGTCCTTTCCATCTCCGTCCACGTCAGCACAACTCAAATTGTGGTTACCGTCTCCGAAAGCAGTGTGGCGCGAACCCTTACCACTTGTATTAGTAGAGTAAGTTTTCATTGTGAGCTTTCCATTGGCATCCCAACTTGTCACAGTATTATTATCAACAGAGCCATGCAACCATTTTGTCGACAACACCTTGCCATCGAAGTTCACCGCCCAAAGATATGCACGTGTATAGTATCCTCGGCACATTACAGCCGAGGGACGAGCATCCGGTCCGTCTAGATAAGCCACCGTAGCAAGGAACCTATCCCCACGGTTTCCATAAGTATCACCCCAATCCCCTGAGTAGCTGGCACTTCCAGAGCTACCAAATGCACGATTAGGACGGTAAAAAATGGTATGTTCTGCACTTCCGGTTTGACCATTGAAAACTGTGAGATACTCAGGGCCGGAGAGAATATACCCTCGACTATTGCGATAGTCTTTTGTGTTGTCCTCAGAAGTAATGCGTGTATCAGTTGCCGCCGCAGTCACATATTTTCCCATTCCATCGATGCTTCCAGGAGCTGTCTTACAAACGAGTTCTGCTTTTCCATCTCCATCGAAGTCAAAGACAAGGAATTGAGTATAGTGAGCTCCGGCACGTATATTACATCCCAAGTCAATACGCCACAGTTTCGTTCCATCAAACTTATAGGCATCAAGATAGACGTTACCAGTGATTCCGGACTGAGAGTTATCCTTGGAATTAGAGGGATCCCACTTCACGATGAGCTCGTATTCACCGTCTCCATCTACATCTGCCGCACTGCAATCGTTAGGGGAGTAAGTATAGTCGACACCTGCAGCGGGGCGATCAAGCTTAAGTGTCGTATATTGATTAGCCCAAGGCGCAACTGCTACTGTGGTGTCGACGGGTTCACCATCGAGAAGAGTTACCACTTGATATTGTGCGCTAGAAGTGCCAGCCTGGTCAACATAACAAGTGGCACCGGATATCGTTCCTGATACATTCACACCATTGCGAAGTACAGCAAAAGCAGTGCGGGTATCGTCGTCAGTGCCGAAAAACCGCCAACTCACAAGCTCGCCACCCGTGTTTGCAGGCACTGCTACAACACCACGTGTGAGCTTTTCCATCTGTGCTACAGGAGTGTTTTGTGCTTGAGCAGTTACCCCAAGTCCACCAAGCATAGTGGATAAAAGAGAAAAGTAGATACGTTTATTCATAAGTGTAGTTCTAATTGATTTGTCTTTGGCTAAGAAAAAGCCAAGGCATAAAATTAATAAAATATTTGGTATAGCCCTCTAAAATGCCTAATTTTGAAGGTTAACTATCAAAAAATGATGAAAATAGCAGTATTTTGTTCTGCCAATGAGGCTATCGATCCCGACTTTTTTGAGCTTACCGAAGAGTTGGGACAATGGATGGCCAGGAACGGTCATGAACTTGTCTTTGGAGGTTGTAACCTCGGTCTAATGGAAAGCATTGGCAAAGCGGTGCACCAAGCAGGTGGACGCACCATCGGAATGATACCCACTATCATAGAGCAGAACGGTCAAGTGTCCGACTATGTGGACGTAAATATCCCATGCGCTGATCTCTCGGACCGCAAGGAAATTATGTTGGCGCAGGCCGATGCAGTCATTGCCCTTCCTGGTGGGATTGGCACTCTTGATGAGATTTTTACTGTAGCAGCCGGCCGTACCATTGGTTACCACCACAAGCCAATCATTCTCTACAACATGAAAGGGTTCTGGTCTTCGCTTATTGACCTCATGGACGACATGCAACAACGCGGAGTCATCCGCGGACATTGGTCCGATTATCTTACCGTAGCAAATTCGCTCAACGATATTAAGTCGATTATGGCATAGCAAACTGCGCATCCTGGCAAGGTAATTCCTGTTTTCCGGTATCCTGATTCAATTTGTTTTACCACGTGTTTCAATTTGTTTTACCGCATAAATCAATTTGAATCACGCCACAAATCAAATTGAAACACAACCCCGATACGGCACAACGCAAAACGCAAAAAGGGCGTATGGCAGGACAAGAAGCATGGCCGCGGCTATGCACTGTTTCCCTGGCGGTGCGTGGAGCAGACTCATATAGTCGGAAGCCGACGAATTATAAACCATCCAAAAAACCAGTCCCTGCCTATAATACATTTCGTCCCATAATGCCAAGTCATTCGTCCATCCCTTCCTTTTCTTGGATGAAATAGCTTGGGCGGTGCTTGGTCTCGTGGAAGATTCGTCCGAGATACTCGCCAATAATGCCAAGCGAGATGAGCTGAACACCTCCAAGAAAGAGCAGAACGATGATCAACGTTGGGAAGCCCTGCACCGGTTCGCCTACGATGATGGTCTTAAAGAAGACGTAGCACATATATATAAAGGCAAAAAGGGACACTAGAAGTCCCAAGATCGTCGAGATGCGGAGCGGAGCCGTGGTATAGGTGGTGATGCCTTCGATGGCAAGACCGAAGAGCTTACGATAGTTGAATGATGACGTGCCTCCGTGCCTGGATTCCTGGTTGAAGCGTATCTCTTTCTTCTTAAAGCCTATCCAGCCATAGAGCGCCTTTGTGTAGCGTTGGCTTTCGCGTAGTTGGCGCAGGGCATCTACGCATTTTCGGTCGAGCAGCCTGAAGTCGCCCACATTGGGAAGGATGTCCACATTGGCCACCCTTTGCAGAAATCGGTAGTAGGCCAAGGTCAAAATCCGTCTCACAAGACTTTCCTTTCCTCGGCTATCGCGCTTGCCATACACATCGTCATAGCCCTGTTCCCAAATCGCTATCATCTGTGGAATGATATCCACAGGGTGTTGCAGGTCGGCATCCATGACAATGGCGCAATCGCCGGTGACATGGTCGAACCCTGCAAGCATGGCTTGTTCCTTGCCGAAATTGCGTGAGAGCGCAATGTAAGAGAATCTCCTATCCTGCGCCCTAACAGCCTTTATGTTAGTCAGGGTCTGGTCGCTACTCCCATCATCGATGAGCATGATTTCCCATTCATAGGTGCTTTCCTGTTGCATAAGCCGCGTAATCGACTCCTGCAAGGATTGGATATTGGATTCCTCATTATAACAAGGAACGATGATTGAGACTTTTTTCATTGCATTACATCTACTTTATCTTTGTCGACTATCCACACGCAACCATAGCCGTTACTTAGTGCCGACCGACCCAGCATTCGAGCCTCAGCCTGTGCCGATGGCGTTCTGGCTATGGTAGTGTCGTTGATTGTTTGGGGCCATACATACCCCGTAGCCTGCCATACGCACCTTCCCCAGCCGATAGCTTCGTCTATGGGCACACAGAATGAGGAGTATTTGGGGTAATCATCATGCACTATGATACAATAGGCACGTTCTACAGGATGCTTGGTCTTGCTCACTATGTCACGGGATATTTGTTTCGAAGGCAGGGAAGTCTGCCATGCGGAGTACCAGTGATGGACGTTGACAAACGTCGCCGAAACCATGTACAGGGTAAACAACATCATCAGCCACCTACGGCCGAGGGGACTTTCCGAGCTAAGCCACCCCACAATGAGGGCGGCAATGCCCAAGGAGGCATACGCGTTCATGATGCTCAGGCTGATGAGCAGGTTGGGTAAAGCAACAGTGACAAGGCAGACCAGCAGAACCCAAAGCGTACGCTGCCTCCATGGTTTCTTCCTAAAAAACAAGGCGACGATAAATGGCGACGATAGGAAAAAAGTGGCCGCCGCCAACCATAGATTTCTTGACGGCGCATGAAGTATACTGATATAGTCGGTGGCCGACCAAGTGTATGCCATCCAAATAGCCAGTCCTTTCACTCGGCTATGCAGACTTGTCACGTCCTCCCCATAGCTTCCATTATGGATATCCGTCGTAGGAAGCAAGAAACGAACGATGAAATAGGCCACCGCAATGAGCAGCCCTACGAGGAAATGACGTTTGAGTGTAACATGATTTATTCGGCCAAAAGCATAGGAGAGCATGGGAGGGACTACCGCCCACGCAATGCCGTTGTCCTTAGACCATGCAGAAAGCAACACAAAGACTACCCACCCCACATACCGTTGCTTGCCACTCTTTGCGAGATACCACCATACCGCCATGATGCCCCATAAGTGGGAGTAACTCTGATTGAGAGCATCGCAACTCAAAACCGTGCCCAATATGCATGGCGACCAATAGAAAAGCAAGGTAGCAAAAGCCTGTGCAACTGGTTTGAAACCGAATATCTGGCTGAGCCTATATACCAAGATGGTACTACCGACATGAGCCGAAAGAATGAGGATATGGTTGAGTGCAGGGAAGAGCCTGTAGTCTATGGCGTTGACATAACCCATGATGGCATCGCCAGGCCGCCATGTCATGCCAAAGGGCAAGACATATTTCATGAAATCAGAATCATAGTTTGGTGACGACAACGTGGTCCAATCGTCGAACGTTGGAAGGATAAGCAGGATGCCCCAAAGCACAAAAGGGATACTACAACCAATGATTACGAAAATCGGGTTAAACGTCCTACCCATAAGATTAATTGATAATGGCAATCTTACAAACCACGCCCTTGTCACCTTCGGCGGTGGCCACCTCGACCATATACACGCCAGAGGCCACGCGATGGCCGCTGTTATCGAGTCCATACCATTTGAATTGGCCTCCCGAAGCCCTTCCTTCGGCCACAAGTGAACCGTTCGCCGTGGCTATCTTCACGTCGGCATTCTCATCCAGTCCGGTAATGGTGATTGGCCCCAGATAGTCAGGACGCACAGGGTTGGGATAGGCATACACGTTCTCCTGGGTCATGCCTTCACTAGCGGTTGTGGCGTTGCTCATGTAGGAACACAGTCCAAGGTCGGTGCCAAAGTATACCTCTCCCGTGGCTTCGTTTATGGCGACGGCCTCAATATTGTTGGAAATAAGTGGGCTATTGGTCTTGGTATAATGGGCGAGCTGCATCATGTTGTCGCCACTGATAAGGTAAATTCCACTACCGTTTGTTCCGAACCATTTGCGATTAGCCTTGTCAACAGCCATGCAAGTAATATCTACGTTAGCAAGAAGATAGTCTGCATAGTTGCTCCCATCATTGCGAGGCACCTTCACTTGGGTAAAGATAGGATTGGAAGCGTTAAACTCCGATGGTGGCAGGAGCAACGGACCAACGTCCGTGCCTACCCAAATATTTCCGTCGCGATCCTCCGAAACGCATCGAACATACTTGACCGCCACAGGCGTGGCATCCTCATTGATAAAATTGACGTAGGACTTTAGCGAGTCATTACCTGTGCGATAGGCATAAAGCGAAGGTAGAAACCAGTTGGCATTGACAAACCACATCAGGCCTCGGCTATCCAACATCATACCCCTAAGATCACCAAGACTCTTGTTCTTAAACCCATTGTCATCGAGTTTCATCAGTTCTGACTGAGGGTAAGCCTTGAATTGAAAGTCAGTATTATAGGACAACAGTGACTGCGTCGGTGCCTGACTGTTGAGCAACCAAAGGTTTCCCGTGGGATCAAACTTAACCCCTGTAACCAACTCGTACTCCTTATCTATAAGTGTGTACGACTCTATCGGTGAGTTAACACTATTGTAAAACTTAACGAATTT
>Ga0172377_10006513_pt1 | contig 12027 bp, 13 predicted proteins | sample Pumphouse3metaG_FD_119749 | JGI IMG/M metagenome (GOLD analysis project Ga0172377, IMG submission 119749) | Leachate microbial communities from a municipal landfill in Southern Ontario, Canada - Pumphouse #3 metaG | ecosystem: Engineered > Solid waste > Landfill > Unclassified | place: Canada... | reverse complement strand
TTATCCTCTCTGCTCTGCTATGAATTGTTCCAGTGTCGGGCATTCATACAGGGCATTCAGCAGATAGTCATATTTTTTATTGCTGGTCTTGAACTCTTGAATATTCACTTGCCTATAGGCTTTATTCAGTTTGAACCACGTCATAGGCTTTGTTGCGCTATAGCTCATGAGCAGGTCGATAAACTCATCTCTCGTCATTATAAAGAACTGCTCTTGCACTTGCATATTGTCACAATACTCAGGATTATAAGCGAAGTACTCGACACCAGTCAATAGGCGGTCAACGTCGATGAACTCATCATCATATTCATAGGCTAATGCGCCTGCACCTGTTTTGAATTCGATTGAGTGCATTTTACCATCTTTGCCCTTGAATGTGCAATCAGCTTTGCTTGCGCTACGGGCTTTAATATCATTCGAGCGTAAGCGTTTTGTTACATATTCACGGCCGAGAACATCGGCTATTTTACCCATAGCACCCTTGTCATTTTTTTCTTTTTTGTTGGCTTTACAGTATGCAATATATGCCTGTACTGCCTGTTCCTGTTCCGCCTTGCGTAACGTCTTTGCCATTTTTTTAATCTCACTTTCTTTTTTTGTTTGTTTCTATGGTCTTATTCTAACACAGGGCGCGCACGTTGTCAACATCTAAATAAAAAAAATAAAAATATTTTTCCGGCGTGGCGGGGTATGTTTTGGGATTGTGAAAAAAATGTCAAGCCAAAAACGCTGCCCCTGGAACATAAATACCTCGAAACGAATTTTTCAATTTTAACCTATTCTATTCTATTCTATTTTACTTTCTCGTCCATAGTGACGCCCAACCAAACAACACCAAAAATATAATCCCTAGCGGCCACATAAGTGATGCCCCCACACTATATCCCTGACCCATCCCCCAAAAGGCCACTCCTAAATAAATCACAAAACCAATTATAAGTCCTACTTTTTTACCCATAATTTCTCCTTTCTTTTTATTTTATTATATCATAAAATAACCAATAAGTCAAAAATAGAACCGAAATTTGACCTACAAGACATAAATGTGGTATAATATAATTAGGAAAGAAAAAAAAGAGGAGACCTATGCAAAATAGACTAAAGCTAGATTTTACAATTTCTTCACTAGAAGAAAGAACGTCTTTCATAGACGAATACCTAATAGATAATAAAGAAATTTTTGATATAAAACCGCTAATAGAAAAAGAATTAGAAACAATCGCAAACTATATATTATGGGGTAAAGATAAAAATGGTAAAAACGTTAATCAATTAAAAGAAATCCAACTCGAAACGCGTAATAAAACCTGGGATAGAAAAGAGGAAGAGTCTCTTGATGCCCTAATCGAATCCCCAGTCTTTAAAGAATCAATGATTAAGAATTATTCCGCGCAAACACGTGTGCACAAAGAACCCTTCTCTCGCGCTCAAGCCCGCAAAGAAGCACCACCATATATCCTCGAAAAGTATGAAGAACTTTGGCGCGAAATCGATACTCTCGACTTAATGATAAACTATTATGACCTCGCGCATGGTAAGCGGAAAAATCCCCCTCGTGAATCCCTTCTCAACCTCTTCACTCCAGAGGAACAAGAAAAACTTAAAGAGAAGGCTTCACACCTAAACCAATTCTCCTACCTCAAAAAACGTCACTTACTGGTTGAACTCCGTCGTGAACAATTTACTTTGCGCGACTCATATAAGTCTCAAATCCTGCGCACAAGTGTCGAGGCATATGCTCCGCCCGCGACATTTTCTTTTGATACAGAAATCCCAGTCCTTCCACTCGGTCTCTGTAACAACCAGCCAATAGACAAAAAGATTTTTCCATTAAACCACATTCCCGAACCGCAAGACTTCTCCGAAAAAGAATTGCGCGAAGTCTCTTCCCGAATTTGGAAGGAGCCGGCGCAAGCTAAGTTATGCTTCGACTTCCGAGAAATGGAACATATCTACGAAGCATTTCAAATTTATGAAAACTTAGTTGATGACTCTATCACCGCAGATATTGAATCAACTCTTCACCTTTTCATCACCACTCTTAAATTCTATATCCAGTTTGCCAACTTAACACCCCTTCAAATGGACATCCTGCGCCAGAAAATTTCCAAAGAGAAGAATCAAGACATTGCTCTTTTTATTAACAAAAAGTATCACAAAACATATAATGCCAATTACATTAGCACCATCTTTCGCCGAAAGATAATTGCCGCGATTAACGAAGCTGCCGCACTCCATTACGAAATTATGATTAATATTTTCTTTCCTGAGAACTTTAAAAAGTGTAAGCAGTGCGGCAGAACATTACTTCTAATTAACAGCAATTTTGTGAGAAAGACAAAATCAAAAGACGGTTTTGTGTCCCGTTGTAAACAATGTGACAAGAAAAACCGGCAGGAGAAAAAATAATGGAAAAATTTTTAATACAGTTATCAAAGCTGGAACCCATGGAATTTATTGGTGTCGCGCACTTGTGCGGCGCACGCCTCCTACAAGAGGACAATAAGACACCACGGGATTTCGCAGATATCCTTAAAGATATCCTCAACAAATATGAAACACTAAACCGCAAAAAGCGCCGCGAACTTGAAAAGACACTGGCGCAATCAAACTCAATAAAACGCGGAGGTAATTAATATGCCCCTTGAACCCAAAATTCCAAAGAAACCTCGTGCCTTCTCAACAAAGAAGTGCGCGAAGTGCGAAGGAGTTTTTGGTGTAGATAGTTTCTCTCCCACTCACTCAGTTTTCTATCCAGATGGATACCTTCCAATTTGTAACGATTGTATCCTTTCTTGGTTAGAGGAAGAAAAATTTAATTGGGCCGCCATTGATAAACTTTGTCAATGGGCGGGTATCCCCTTTATAGTAAAAGAGTGGGAGCGATTATCAACTCAAAATACTCCCGAAACAATTTTCCCCGTCTACGCGCAAGTTTTTGCTACACCAGATTATGAATCAATTGGATGGGATGACTATTATAAGCAATATAAGAAGTTAAAAGAGGTTGGACTAATTGAGGAAGAAATTCCACTTGTGCGCGAAGAAAAATATATTCGTTTGCGCCAGAAATGGGGCGGCAACTATAATGATGAAGAGTTATCCTATCTCGAAGACCTTTATAAAGGACTTGTCATCTCCCAGAACGTTAATGGCGCACTCCAAGTCGACCAAGCAAAGAAAATCTGTAAGCTATCACTTGAAATTGATAGTAGAATTCGTGCTGGAGATAAAGACGTCGATAAACTACTTGGCTCATATGATAAACTCGTTAAAACAGCCGAATTTACGCCTAAAAACACAAAGAACGCAACTGACTTCGATTCAATTGCCGAACTTGGCTTCTGGCTTGAGAAACGTGGCTTTGTAAACAAATTCTATGATGGTACTACGCGCGACGTCTTAGATGAAACCCTTAAAAACATCCAAAACTATAACCAGCGCCTCTATATTAATGAAGGTGGTATTGGCGAAGAAATTTCTGAGCGTATTAAATCGCTGAAGAGCGTTCAGGAAATGGAAGATTACTACGATACTCAAAAAGAATATAATCTTGAGGATTATGATAATGAGGGTTATGAAGTAGAAGATACTGAATTTAATCCTGCGGGAGATGATGAAGATGAGTAATATTATAACCCTTTGTTCTCCCGACCGTTCTGATTTCAATTCCCATCAGGCCTTATACCGTGATGGGATTGAACTTGAGAAGGGAGTTATTATTTCTCAAGATTTCCTTGAGCGCAATGAAGAGCTTTTTAAGAAATATCTTCAAATCTTCTCAGCCTACCCCGATGTATATTTGGATATTATAAAACCCGAAGCCTCCAACTTTAATCTCTTCCCCTTCCAGAGAATTTTCTTGCGCGCCTGCATGAGATATCGCTCAATCTATATTACTGCGGCCCGTGCTACATCCAAGACCTTCCTTTCAATTCTTGCGAAGTATCTACAATGCTGTTTTGTACCGGGACACCGCACCTTTATAGTCGCGCCCAACAAGAACCAGGCGGCAAAAATTTCCAAACAAAAAATTCAAGAGATCTGGCGCATATGGCCACTCTTAGAGCACGAAATTGAAAAAGCCAACTTCGGTAAAGACTATGTTGACCTTTTCTTTAAGAATGGCTCAACCTTCTCTATCGTTGGTGCGCTTGATAGTGATCGGGGCCTCAGAAACCACAGTCAGAATCTAAGAATTCCACTTTTGGAATCAATTTTCTGAAGCCCAGTATATAAAATTCCACTTATACATAGAAGAAGAAAAGGAGGTATAAGATGGAAGGTTATATATATCACATTACCAATAAACTTAATAATAAAAAGTATATAGGTCAAACAGTTAATATTAATCGTAGGAAAGCAGTACATTTTAATCGTCTGTATAATAAAAACCACCATTCACCTAAACTACAATTAGCTTGGAATAAATATGGTGAAGAAAATTTTGAGTTTACTTATAATACTTTTATTATAAAAGATATAGAGGAACTAAATTTTTTAGAAATTAAAGAAATTAAAGAATATGACTCCTTTAATAGTGGTTATAATATGACTACTGGCGGGGATGGAGCAAGAACAATTTCAAAAGACAGGCAGCAACAATTATTAGAATCATTATGTGTTATGACCTATTATAAGAATGTTGGCCATTCAATAGAAGAATATTTTAAATGGCATAGAAACACAACCGCCCCTTTACTAAGAAAAGAACGGTATCCAACAGTAATCTTAGCATTCGAAGAATTAACTGAAGAAGAAAAAAAACAAATAGCTACAAATAAATATATTGAGTGGGGTATAGAGAAACTTTTTTTAGAAAGAGGAAATTCAAAAAATTGGTTATTAAACGAAGAAGATTATAATTTTATTTTTGCGGCGCAGGAATTAGGTTTTAAATACACTGCCATTGGAAATTATTTTGGTATCTCTCCAGCAACAGTAAAAGACTGGTTAAATGGTCGAGCAAGAAAAGATAAAAAACAAAATTACCAGAATCTTTCACCACTAGAAAAAGAGTATTATAAACAATTAGTAAAAAATTCAGATTTATATAAATTTACTCTTTTAAAAACTACTCAACAAAAACTTAAAGAAATTTTACTATATTTATGTTTACAAGAATTTAATATTAATATTAATGAAGCAGAATTTGAAAGGATACATAATTGGGCGCAAGGGACCTGTGAACACATACGTCGTCCTAATTTATATCTTCAAGCAAAAGAGTATTACTCATATTTAACGTCTCAAGATAAAAACAAAATATTACAGCAAAACGTCTATCAAACGGCTGTGGAAAAATCGCGGAATAAAGCGGGAAACCTTACTTAACTCCTTCTATTTAAGAGGTAATCCGAACCGAAGGCTAGAAAATCTAGTCAGGGGCAGAGCATAGAGAGTGAAAAGATATAATCTCTCCACGAGGCCGCGACACTCTTATGGGTGAAAAGATATGCCGACCTTATAGGAAACTATAAGAAGTAAAAGATAAAAAGCTTTTACGATAACATTTGGGTTTGATAGACGAGGCCAGAGACCAAGATGGTGATATGATTTCAGAGGTTGTCCTACCTCAGTTAAACGTTTCTCGTCGTATGGTAGGCGGAGATGTTAACCCCTATGAAAAAATCAATCAGCAGACCATTTTTGCTACATCCGCCGGCACGAAGTCTTCTTATGCTTATGAACGTCTTATCGACGTTTTCGAAAAATCAATTATTGACCCCGAAAATAACTTCTGTATCGGGCTAGATTATAGGATTCCAGTTATGCACAATCTAATTGACGGTAACTATGTGCGCGAACTTAAAATGTCACCTTCATATAATGAAAGTACGTTCGCGGCCGAGTATATGGGCGTATGGTTAGGTGGCTCTGATGAATCTTGGTTTAATTTTGAGAAAATCTCACGCCACCGTAAAATTAAAAATCCAGAATGGGCCGCAAAATTTAGAGGACAATCGTCTGTTTTCTACTTAATATCAGTGGACGTAGGAAGGTTAAATGACCAAACAGTTGCTTGTATATTCCGCGTTAATATTAATAATAATAAATTCTATTCAACTCTTGTAAATATCGTAGTACTTGGCCGTCAAGCTGAAACAAAAACATTTACTCGTCAGGCGATAGAATTGAAAGAGTTAATTGCGCGATACAGCCCACGCGAAGTGGTTATCGACTGTAATGGCTTGGGTATTGGTCTTGCAGACGAAATGATTAAAACTCATCTCGATTCCCAAGGTAACCAACTCCCTGCTTATGGCTTCTTTAATAATGAAGACTTCAGAAAAATCCAACCGAGAGACGCTATCCAAATTCTCTATTCATTGAAAGCCAATGGCCCTCTGAACTCCAAAATCCACGGAAATGCATACACCCGATTAAACGGCGGACTTGTTCGCTTTTTAATAACTGAGCAAGAAGCGCGCAGCGCTTTACTTGCTACAAAGATTGGTCAAAAGATGGGGTTTGAAAAACGTATTATGCGCCTTATGCCTCATGAGTTGACGACAAAACTATTTGATGAGATGGCTAATTTACGTTTAAAACGTACTGGTCTTGACATTACTTTGGAGCAAATTAATTCTCGCTTTCCAAAAGATAAATATTCTGCATTTGCTTATGGGCAATGGAGAATTAAAGAATTGGAAGAGGATAATTACAAAAAAGTAAAAAAGAGAGGAGACGGAAAACGTCGTTTAGTCTTCTTCACAGGAGGAAATTAAATTGGAAAATCATGAAAGAGATATAGGCCTTTTCAAAAAGGCGTATGACGGTATGATTGCCAAAAATGAAGCCTCTTGGAGTGACCCCTTTAATAATTATAGACGATATGACGCTAAGTTAAAAGACTATACATTAGAGGAAGTTGATAAGATTATTAATAGTGGCTCACTTGCTGAACAACAGAAACTCTCTCGCAATTATTTTTACAAAGATGGCTTTTATAAAAGGCTTATAATCCACTATGCAACCCTTCTGAAATATGTTGGTTTACTGATTCCTAATCCAAGTTTCGGCAAATCACTCTCCGCTTCTCACATTCAGAAAAGGTACTTCTCTGCTATGGATTACGTCGATAGTTTAATGTTGCCTGATGTGCTTACTAATTGTTCTATAAGAGCCTTAATTGATGGTAGTTATTATGGGGTTATTCAACAACTTAATAAGAATGAACTGTCACTATTAGATTTGCCAAGTGGCTATTGCCGTTCAAATTTCAAAGATGCTCATGGAAATGATATTGTTGAATTTAATGTAAGTTATTTTTATACAATTTTAGATGGCGAAACCCGTAAGGAAGCATTGGCGGTCTATCCGAAAATTATTTCTTCTCATTTCACAAAATATAAAAATGGTAAGGTTGCAAGTAGTTGGGTAAAACTTCCTATTGATATAGGAGTTTGTTTCCCATTCTTTAATGGAAGTCCATTATTATTAAATGTAATTCCGGCTACTATCCAATATGACCAAGCCGTCGAGACAGAAAGAGAAAGAGACCTTGAAGAAATTCGTAAAATTATCGTCCAAAAAGTACCACACAATACTTCAACTAATGAACTGGTCTTTGAGCCAGACGAAGCTGAAGAAATGCATCGTGGCACTGTTGGTATGATGAAAGGCAATAAGAACGTATCTATTCTTACTACTTATGCAGATGTCGATTCCATTATCTCAAAAACCACAGCAGATACTGCTTCAAACAACTTAGAAAAAATGATGCAGAATATCTATTACGAAGCCAATGCAAGTTCGCAAATATTTTCACCCACTGGAAATCTAGCAGTTGAAACTTCAATTAAAAATGATATTAGCCTAATGATGATTATTGCTAACAAATATTCTCGCTTTCTCACGAACATTATCAACTCATTATTCAGTAACGCTAATATTAATTTTAAATATATGATTCTACCAATCAGTGAGCACAATGCTTCCAAATATATTCAAGATAGTTTCAAATTAGCTCAAAGTGGTTATAGTTTCTTACTACCAGCCTTAGCAATGGGGCTTTCACAGCGCGACCTCGGTAACGTAAAAGATTTAGAGAATGATACTTTAAAACTAGGTGAAAAGTTGAAACCATTATCTTCTGCTTATACTCAATCGGCTTCTGCCGGCGAATCTGGTGCTCCAACCAAACCAGTAGAAGATAAGGCGCCAAAGACGATTCAAAACGAAGAATCTATAGATAAAACGGGAGGCTCACAATAATGAATAAAAATATATTTGAGTTTCCAGTTGTCATATATGGTAATTTAGAGAAATTTAATGACGTTCTTTCTAAAGCAAGATGCCGAATTTTCTATAAATATGGCAATAGAAACGGTACTTATATAACAGATGAGTTTGCTGAAAAATTAATCAGTAGCCTTCATTATGTCCCTGTTAAGGGAATTTATGACGAAGATGAAAAAGATTTCACAGACCATGGTAAAAGTCGGGGCGAAGGCCGTATTTATGGTATTGTACCAGAAACAAACAACTTCGCTTGGGAAAAACATCTTGACGAAGATGGCGTCGAACGCGAATACGCTTGTGCTGATGTTTTAATCTTTACTTCTCTCTATTCAGAGGCAAGTGAAATTGTCGGTAAAGCGCAATCAATGGAACTTTTTGAACCAACCCTCAAATATCACTTTGAAGTGATTAAGGGAGTTAAATGGGCAGTTTTTGAAGATGGTTGCTTCCTTGGCTTACAAGCCCTAGGAGACAATGTTGAGCCATGTTTTGAAGGGTCTGCCTTCTATACATTACAAAGTTCTATTGAACAAATTGTCAATAAAATTAAAGAATATACTTTAAATTACCAATTAAAAGGAGGAAAGACAGAAATGCCTAAAATTAATTTTAAGCTGTCAGACGATGACAAGTTTAGCGCGTTATGGTCTCTCTTGAACACAGAGTACAACGAAGAAAGCGGCTGGATGGTCACATATGGGATTGTCTCAATTTATGATGCTTACGCCGTAGTTCGCTCTTATGAAACTGGAGACTATGAACGCGTCTACTATACAAAGGATGACGAAAAAGACTCTGTAACCATTAATAATAAAGAAAAATGCTTTATTGTTGATGTATCAGAAAAAGAGAAGGCCACTCTTGACACTTTAAGAGGTCTAAATGGTGGTTCTTATGAATTAGTAAGTGATTCTCTGACAAATGCCCAAGAAAATTCTGAAAAAGTTTTAGAATTTAGTACGAAAATTGAAGAGTTGAATACTTCGATTTCTACTTTAACAACAGAACGAGACAATTCCATTACTGAACATAGTTTAGCAAAGGAACAAATCTCAACTCTAACAGAAGAATTAGGTTCCCTAAAGGTTTACAAATTAGGGATTGAAGCAGAACAAAAAGAAGCTGTACTTGTTGAGTATGAAGCCCAGTTATCTGATGAAGTTATCGAAACTTATCGTAAGAAACTTACAGATTACACTGCCCTCGAACTAGACAAAGAACTCGCTTATGAGTTAAAGAAAACTAATCCGTCTGTTTTCACAAAGACACCCGGCACTGGATACGTTCCAAAGGACGACCCAAGGGGTGGAATTGAAGAAATCCTATTAAAATATAAGAAATAATTATAATTGGAGGCAATATAATGGCTACTAAAAGATTTATCATTGACGGCTATGGTCAAGTAGAACTGAATAACGTAGCATTCCGTCGTGACGGCCGCATTGAAGCTCAGTGCGCTGCCGATTCCTCAGATTTTTCTGATGGTATCGAAAACGGAATGTTAGTCGCAGTCGACGACCAAAACCGTAAAATTAAATTACCAGTTGATGACTCACTGCCTATCGGTCTGGTATATAGTGCTGAACATCTGTATGATGAACGCACTCCTGGTTTAAAGAACTTCAAACTCAACGCTACTGATGATTTCCTTCCTCGTGTCGGATATCTTGCAGTTGGCGATAAATTCACTGAAAACTGTGTCTGCTATGATGACGCAGAATTCACTAATGATGCTACTTTCGTAAGCGCCCTTGGTGCTATCGCTTCTACAGCTCTCTATGGTGGCTTCGATGCTACTGGCGCAATTGCTGTAAGCTCTGCCGCGCCAACAGTTGGCCCAAAACTGAAAGTAACCGCAAAAACAACTATGCCTGATGGCACACTTGGTCTTAAGTTCCAAGTAATTACAGCGTAAGGAGGGTAAAATAACATGACACATCAAGAATTATATGAGATCGCCCTTCACGCAGCTAAGGGCACAGTACCTGCAACTTTTGCAAAAGAGGGAACTCAAGTTGACGTTAATGCCGCTTTCGTAGATGGCTTAAAAGAACTCGCTGGTTCAGTAAACCAGTTCATGAAGAACCGCTATGATATTTATGATATCGTAATCAAAGTTGCCGATGAAATTATGCCAAAGAAAGTTATTGATTCTGTTGGTATATTCGCTGAGGTACAGGTTGTTCCTCAGAACCAAAAAGCTATGTTCAAAAAGAAAATGGGTCGCGCTCGTGCCAAGAAATTCTTAACGCAAGTTGGTCTTTCTGGTGTGTACGAAACATTCCGTCTTGATACAACTACTTTCGAACTAGCTGCTCATGCAGTTGGTGGTGGAGCAACAATCGACTTCGAGCGTATGCTTGATAGTGCTGAATCTATTGCTGAAGTAATGGATGTTATCACTGAAGGTCTTATCGATGCCGTATTCCTAGAAGTACAGAAGGCTCTGCGCGCGGCTCTTAATGCCACAAACCGTCCTTCCACCAATAAATATAGCGCCAATAGCTTTAACGCTGGTGAAATGGTGAAGTTAATTAATGTTGTTCGTTCTTATGGCGACGGCGTTGTAATCTTCGCTCCACCGGAATTCGTTGGTGCAATGGGTCCTGATGTTCTTGTCCCTGCCATCGCTGGCGCGGCTCAGGGTGTTTATCATCCACAGGATTTAGATGCTATTCACAACACTGGATTCATTAATCTATTCCGTGGTACTCCTATCGTTCAGATTCCTCAATCTTTCATTGATGAAAACAACGAAAAGACCTGGATTGACCCTCAGATGGCCTACATTTTACCAACTGGTGGAGAAAAGGTTGTCAAGGTTGTTCTGGAAGGTGCTACTCAGATTAACGATTTCAAGAATCGTGATAATTCTATGGAAGTCTTCGCCTATAAGAAAATGGGTTGTGGCATCCTGACTCATCACAACTGGGCTATTTGCCAGAACACTGGTATTGTCCAAACATATGAAAATCCCTATGGGATTTAATCTCTATAGTATATAAGTAATTAGTACGAGGGAGGGAGTTCCCTCCCTCGTATTTTATAATCAAGGAGTTAAAAGGAGAAATTAAAATGGATAAAATTATTATTGTTAGTAATACAAATAGCCGCGTAGGTGTTGACTTACCGGAAATTAGATTTTCGCGCAAGTGGCCTGCAAAAGGCTCTAAAATCACTGTTGACAAAGAAATTTTTGAACAGATGATGTATGATACTGGTACGCGATATATGTTTGAATCTGGTATGTTATATACCGAAGATTTAGAAGCAAAGAAACTAGTCGGTCTTGAACCTGAAGATGCTAAAGAGCCTGTTAATATTATTATTTTAGATGATAAACAAAAAAATCGTTATATGTCAGCAATGCCAATTAACGAATTTATTACCAATATTAAAAAGTTAGGTTATGAAGAACTTCAAAATCTTGCTGATTATGCTATTGAGCACGAACTAATTGGAGACCTAAAAAAATGCGATGAAATCCAAAAATTAATTGGTAAAGATATTATTGCTGCTATTAGATTAAATAAACAAGATAAGGAGGGTTAATTATGACTTCTTATCAAGATGTCTATGATGCCTTTTTATCAAAGATTTTAGACGATGAATGGGTAAATTGGACAGAAGATGAAATGACTCAAGACTTGCGAAAACTCATAGAAGGCGCGATACCCTTCTTTAAATTCCCCCGCGTTTCTCTCGAACGCAATGATACTGGTTTTACAAATACATTAGGTAGTGAAGAAATTCAAATCCTTGCTAGCTATATGAAAGTAGGTT
>Ga0172377_10006511_pt1 | contig 12030 bp, 12 predicted proteins | sample Pumphouse3metaG_FD_119749 | JGI IMG/M metagenome (GOLD analysis project Ga0172377, IMG submission 119749) | Leachate microbial communities from a municipal landfill in Southern Ontario, Canada - Pumphouse #3 metaG | ecosystem: Engineered > Solid waste > Landfill > Unclassified | place: Canada... | reverse complement strand
TTTCCAGACTGCCGACGAGTATGATGACAAGGGCATCTATCACGCCCCAGGTGAAATTCATCGAGAAGATGACGATCGCCAATTGGATATTCGAAACGAAAGTAAGAATGCCCGCCTGAGCGGCATTGACGAATATCATCGCCATTATGAAACCGTACAGGGACTCCTGTATCGCAAGTCCGGGCCCGGTATGGGATACCAATTTTCCGGCGACCGGGAAGGGCATGGCGCTTCAATGCCCCTATCCGTAAAAAGATTATCGTTCCTGACCGACGGCACTGAGTATGTAATCTATCGTCTCCGCATCCGCGTCGGTCCACTGGGGGGTGACGCCTTTGATCAGATGCTCATCATACCATTCCGACGCGGCTTCCATCCAGGAAGAGATCTCCGGCGGTTTCCTGACAGGCAGGATGAAGCAGTTATCCTCAGTAGGCTTCCAGGAGGAGGGCTTCTCGTAATCTTCCTCTTCCAGGAATCCGACCGCGAACACTATCGTATCGATCCCGCTCAGCTCTGCGTAGAGGGATGCCTGCATAACGTAGGATTCGGGCACCTTGGATATCTCGCCGTCATCGGTCCATGCGCTGCGGTCGCCTGCGGTCTTCACCTCCAATACGGCGTAGCGCTTCCTCTCAGCTATGACGTACCCGTCGACCATGCCGCCGAATCTCCCGCCGCGGGGGAAGTGCTCGAAATTACAGGAGAATTTGTCCACAGGTTCCTCGATCCCGGCGACGGGGATTCCGCCGAGAGCTTCGGATAATCTCTCCCGGCCGTCCGAGCGCAGATAGTTCCTGATCACAGGCTCTATCACCGACCCCGCTTCCATGTACTTGTTGGTCTCGAACTTGCTGTATACGCCCGCCATTGCGAGGGCTGCGGAGAACGGAGTATCGAAGTCGTTGCATTCCAATATCGTCCCCAATCTGGAACCAGTGATGCGGCGAAGCCATCCTCCCTTCCTGAATCTGATCACTCTCGCATCCTGATCTATCTCCTCTATCAGAGATGGGTCGAATCTTATCTTCGCCGCTGCCATGAATGGAGGATGGATAAGCTCTTATTTAGAACACTCCCGGTTATGATGTTCCAACTATTATGTCGGGCGCAAGGAGTATTCAGATGCTATTCTGATTCCCTCTAAGATATTAGTTAAATATCCATGTTCAGATTGCGTTTTGATACAATATGAATAGAGACTGCATTACCAAACCGTTCCGTACGATCCCTTCAATCCTCTCCTTCGGATGTTCTTTTAATGCAATACACGAGAACGGGGTGTTCTGATGAGCGTAAGAATCGCGCTGGTCGGCGCATGCGGCAAGATGGGCACTCTGATCATCCGCCGCATTCTTGCAACGGAAGGCGTCGAGCTCTCGGCGGCCTTCGATCTCGTCAATATAGGAAAGGATATCGGAGAGGTCATAGGTGCGGGGAAGCTGAACATTCCTGTCTCTGATTCAAAGGACTTGACATCCGTTCTGAAGGAGACGAAGACTGATGTCCTCGTGGATTTCACCATAGCACCGGCGACCGCCGCTAATGCGCCCGTCGCCGCCGCTGCCGGCGTCAACCTGATCATCGGGACCACGGGACTCTCGGCAGAGCAGAGGACCAACATCACGGAAGCGGTCATAAGGAACAACGTGGCCGCAGTGATATCATCCAACTATTCCATCGGTGTCGGGGTATTCTTCAAACTGATAAGGGATGCTGCAAAGTATCTCGGCAACGACTACGATGTGGAGATAATCGAGGCTCATCACAACCAGAAGAAGGATGCGCCCAGCGGCACTGCTATGACTGCTGCGGAGATAATCAGCAAGGAGATGGGCGGGAAGGACCTGGCCTTCGGACGCGAAGGTCTCTGCCCGCGCGGCAAGGAGATCGGAATACACGCGATCAGAGGCGGCGACATCGTAGGCGACCATACTGTTATGTTCATAGGCAACTCCGAGCGCATAGAGCTGCGCCACCAGGCCCATTCCAGGGAGATCTTCGTGGGCGGAGCGGTAATGGCCGCGAAGTGGATATTCTCGCAGAAGAAGGGCGTCGTTTACGATATGTCGGATGTGCTGAGCTGATCGTTCACTATTAGCATTGTCCACCAGTAACAGGGAGCAGGAAACTTCCAAATCCTGACAGAATCGCCCCGTGTGCAGTCCGACACAGATCACTGAGTCAAAGAGCGCGGGGCGGGGACAGTTCGAGAATTTTAACCTTGAGTTCAAATTTCCTACATTACAATGTGTAAAATATTTACATCTGATTACCATTTTTACACACATTTATATAAAGAAAGGTTAATTGACATCTATGGCGAAAGAGATCATCCGAAGGATATATCTCGAAAGACTGGAGGAATTCAGAGACCGTCCGGATTTAGTTAAGATAATAACCGGCGTCAGAAGGTCTGGCAAATCCATTCTTCTCTCGCAATTCAAACGAAAATTGGAAAAAGAGGGCGAGAATGTCGTATCGATCAACCTTGAAGAGAAGCGCTTCTCGATCACTACGAAAAGAGAATTGAATTCATATGTATCCGAACAGATGTCTTCACCGAATGATTACGTCCTTTTGGATGAGGTGCAGTACGTTCCCGGTTGGGAAGATGCAGTGAACACATTCCGCAGCAACGGAGCCAACGTATATGTCACGGGGTCCAATGCCAAAGTGCTCTCATCAGAATTCAGTACGATCATAGCCGGCAGATATGTGGAGATCCACATACTCCCGTTCTCGTTCTCCGAGTTCCTGGAGAGATATCCGCCCAAAGGTGAAATCAGGACTGAACAGAGGTTTGATCAGTATCTTGTTCATGGCGGAATGCCGATAATAGATCTGGATGACCGGCTACGCAAGAACCGGGCCATAATGGAGGGCGTTTACGATTCAATCGTTAACAGGGATGTCGTATCCAGGAGCAGGATGGATCCCGCCACGGTGCGCAGGATGACAGACTTCATGTACTCAAATATCGGCAACATAACGACACTTGATTCCCTCGCCTCGGGTTCAGGCATAAATGATAACAGAACTGTAGACCGATACCTTGAGGCACTGACTGATTCTTTTGTATTCTACAAAATCAACACTTTCGACCTCATCGGTAAAAAGAAGATGAAAGTGAAGGCGAAGTATTACGCATCGGACACAGGATTAAGGAATACCGCTCTCGGGCACACGGACGACAATGCCTCAGGCCTTCTGGAGAACGTTGTATTCCTGGAGCTCATCAGGCGCGAGTATGAGGTGGTGGTCGGAAGCTACCGCGATTACGAGGTCGATTTCACGGCGAGGATCGATGGAAGAACGGAATTCTATCAGGTCACCAAGACCCTGGTCGATGATTCGACGATCAATCGTGAGGAGCGTCCTTTGAGGCTTCTCGGAGATGCCGGAATAAAAACCATACTCACATTGGACAGGGACCTCCCGGAAGACGGAAAAGGGATACGATATATGAATATCATAGATTTCCTGTTGGATGAGCGATAATGGATAAAAAGCGGGTCTTCTCGCAGAAGAAAGGCGTCGTTTACGATATGTTGGATGTGCTGAGCTGAGGGCGCATTACAGCGATCATCCGTTCTAAAGTCCCCTCAGGAACCAGTTGACCGCGGCCTTGTATATCTCGGGCCGTTCAATATGATGCATGTGCGTCGCGTCAGGTATGACTGCCATGCATGCATTGGCGAAGCCATCCTGGAAATCCTTCACCGTTTTCACGTGCGCCTCATCCGTGTCGCCGCATGTGAGCAGAACAGGAACGTCTATCTCCCGTAATCTCGGATACAGGTCGAAATGCTTCAGACTGCCTGTGACCGTGAACTCGCTGAGACCCCACATTCTCATGTAAACATCCGTGTTCATTTTCTCCATGGAGCTTATGAGATAATCGGGCCACGGATCCAGATTGCATACGAATCTTCTGTAGTATTCGTTCACGGCTTCACCGTATTCTTCGCCGTATTCCTGATCCCTCTCTCCCTTCTCGATCGCAGATATCGCGGAATTCGAGAGGGTCGTCATATTCTTCCTTTGGTCATTCTCCCACAAAGGGGAGCTGAGCAATGGGCCTGACAGGATTAGTCCTTTGACCCCCCTGAGGCCTTTATTCAGAAGATAAGAGCATATCAATCCGCACCCCCAGGAGAATCCGACCAGTATGACTTCAGAAAGACCCAGTTCGTCTCTTATCGTGTCCAGTTCATCAGCATAGGTTTCCAGGGAATAGAGTTCATCGCGGGAGGCTCTGTCAGACTTCCCGCAACCGAGCTGATCGTAGAAGTACACAGGCCGCTCATCAGAAAAGTCGCTGACGGTCTGAGGCATGCTGAGGAATCCGGGGCCTCCGTGGACGACGAGCAGGGGTATCCCTTCCTTGCCCTCTCCGTACACGCAGCTCCAGATCTTCCCGTTGTCCGTGGGGATGAATCTTTCTCTCAAAAGAGCACCATCAGTACACGGTATTTTCTCTATTTAGCATTGGGCTCGACAACAAGTTTTAAAATTGAAAGGGATAAAAGAGATTTTTCAAATGTATAACGGTCTGGAAGATGTTGATTCGCTCCCCATTGGATGTTTCTCATCCTTTAGTCGATTTTCTTTGTCAATATCAATTTTATGGATAAATCTGAAAAGACTCTTGTCATGGGAAACATAATTCAATGTGATTCTATCAGGCAGTAGAGATTAACAACAAGTTCTCACCTCTTCTAGTTTTTTTCGTTTGGCTGATGATCTCTTGCCTGGATGGATGCTGAGAAACCTTACAATCCGCGTCTTTGTGGGCATAATGTTTGTTACGGGAAATTATAATCGATTCTATAATGGGATTTGATTCTTTCAGTTCTTTCCTTTTGCTACTGCCTAATCTATCAAGAATCACTACAAGTTCTATGTAGAAATCGGAACGTTTAGAATATACAAAGTCTTCGATTTCCATATTTAACAATTGTTGAAAATTATCATCGAAGTAAATCTGAGAATCTATACTTTTTTTTTAGCATCAATGAGATATTTTGCTGTTTCCCATTGTTCTCTTGTGATGTTTATTCCCCCTATATTGTGCATAAAATTAAATGATTATTTAGTGGACATCGTGCGTGTGAAATATCGTAAAATTAGGGATTCTTTTGGAATTGGAGAAACATCTTTTGGCACAATAATTAACATAGGTAGTGGAGGGACACCAAAAACATCTGTAGAAGAATACTGGGGCGGCAATATCCCATTTTTTTCACCTAAAGATGTCTCTGGAACATATGTATCTGATACTGAAAAAATGATCTCAAAAAAAGGGTTAAACAATTGCAATAGTGCGCTTTATCCAAAAGACACAATATTCATAACAGCTAGAGGTACGGTTGGAAAGATAGCGATGGCAGCCAGAGAAATGGCTATGAATCAATCATGCTATGCAATCAGTGGTAAAAAATCCGGTCAGCAACACTACATTCATCAAATTTGTATAGATCTAATTGATTCACTCAAGCAGAAATCAAATGGGGCAGTATTCGATGCCATAAATACCAAAGACATAGAACAAGAGCATATAATAAAACTCAATGAGGACGCCATCGAAAGATTTGAGTCGTTTGCGACGCCAATTTATGACTTAATATATGCTAACGGAAAAATCATTTCAAATCTGAATAGGGTAAGAGATTATCTTTTACCCAAATTAATTTCTGGAGAGATTGACGTCAACAATTTGAATTTAAACAACTAGATTAATCATTTAGAAACCTACTTAGGCCTTCTTCTTCATAATCTTAAGGAAGCAACTACTAGAGTCCTTATAGACAGATAGCCCTTTTTCCTCAAGAACCTCTGCGAATTCCTCCCAGGAAATGTTCTCGTATTTTACAGGATTAGTCGCCTTGGCAATGTTGACTTGCGAGGTTCCTCTGATACGGATGGGGCAGAGTCCAAAATGCTTCGCGATGCGGATTGTTAGATTAATATCGATGGGTTCCATACTCATGTTCTCACACCGGGTTATAATGATGACATATCAACTTTACCGGATATTAGTTTGGGTAGTAGGTAATCCCTCAGATTACCTAATTTCAAAGATTCAGCACTGTTCAACTCCATCTTATGACGAATAGCACATAAAGTGGATTCGAGAACAACCATCTGATTCTCTGGTAAGATCTTTAATTTCAGTTTTGGAATGTTTTTCACATTCAATGCACCGAGAATCGTACCCGAGTCTGTATTGAATTCAATTTCCGCTCTGACAGGCTTAGATAATAGGCTGGTAATTAAAAATGCAGGATAAGGATGTCCCTCTTTGTAACGTATGCAGGTCATATTCCTGCCCATAGCAGCTTTCAGAAACCATGGTATTTGGGATACGGCTCCGATTCTGCCCACATTAGTAATTACACAATCCCCTTCCCTGACTTCGCAACGGGATGTCCAATGAAGATAATCTTTATCTGAAATGAAGAATTGTTTTTCCAAATTCAGGATTCCATCGTCACGAATATTTTCCAATTGTAGGAATAGTTTACCCTCTGCGAGCAATTCGGGTTTTTTACTGTGAAGACAATCGATGATAATCGCAATATCTCCGATAGTTACTTCATAAGAATGTTCGGAAGATAATGCATTAGCGAGTATTTGCTGGGATAAGTCGGCTAAATAATCATTTATTCATTTGAAGCACCCAATAATATGTGACCTGTCAAATGAGGGGTCATGATAGATTTTGTGTCTAGTATGATTCGAAATGAAATGAAGGATGTATTAAATTGGTCTCAGTCTAAAAAATTGCATGTTACCCTTAAAAAAATTTTATCGGAATATACACTGATTGCAGAGAATAAGTCAATGAAAACATCTAACGAAGATCTGGTATCTCTTTTCATGTCTGCAAAACAAGTAGAAGGATGTTCAGAAAAAACATTGAATTATTATAAAAACACGATTGAAGACGTCGTTGGCTCAATAAACAAGTCAATAATTCACATAAATACTGATGATCTGAGGTCTTATCTTTCAGAATATCAGGAAACCAGGGGTTCCAGCAAAATAACAATAGATAACATAAGGCGGATACTCTCCAGCTTTTACTCCTGGTTGGAAGATGAGGACTATGTTGTTAAAAGCCCAGTTCGTCGTATTCGAAAGGTAAAGACTGGTAGAACAGTCAAAGAAACATTCACTGATGAAAATCTCGAAATTCTTAGAGACTCTTGTTTAAACTCTAGAGATCGAGCAATGGTTGATGTTCTATCTTCAACGGGTATGAGAGTTGGAGAACTTGTGAGGCTGAACATCGATGATATCGATTTCCATGAACGAGAATGTATTGTTTATGGTAAAGGCGATAGTGAAAGAAAAGTATATTTTGATGCGAGGGCCAAAGTACACTTGAAAGAGTATTTGGATAGCCGCACTGATGAAAATCCCGCGCTGTTCGTTTCTACAAAAAAACCTCACAACCGTTTGACGATCGGAGGGATTGAATCCGTAGTAAAGCAAATTGGCCTCAAATCTTTGATTGAGAACGTATATCCCCATAAATTTAGACGTACGTTAGCCACTCGCGCCATCGATCGGGGAATGCCGATAGAGCAAGTTCAACATTTACTCGGGCATATAAAAATTGATACAACGATGCAATATGCCATGGTAAATCAAAGCAACGTTAAAATCTCACATAGACGTTACATTTCCGGATGAATGCGGAATGGATTGAGTATCAGCTGAAGGATGTTGGAGAGATAATAGGCGGTGCAACACCTTATACCAAAGACAATTCTAATTACGACGGAGATATTCCCTGGATTACTCCTAAAGATCTATCCAACCATAAATATAGACGTGTTTTCAGCGGTAGCAGAAATATTACAGAGAAAGGACTTCGCAGTTGTTCAACAAAAATAATGCCAAAAGACACGGTACTGATGTCTTCACGAGCACCTATCGGATATGTTGCGATTGCAGGAACGGATTTGTGTACAAACCAGGGATTTAAATCCATAGTTCCAAATAGAAATATCGTCGACCCACTTTTTTTGTATTACTGTGTTCTTTACAACATTGAGAATATCAAAAGATTGGGGACTGGAACGACATTTCCCGAAATATCTGGAGAGGTTCTTGAAAAATATCGTGTAAAATTGCCCAACATTGAAAAACAGAAAACCATTTCAAGAATTTTATCCTCTCTGGATGATAAGATAGAGGACAACCTTGAGATAAATGATTATTTAGTTGCTTAACTCTAAATTTGAAACGTTAATCTCTCCAGACATAAGTTTTGGGAGTAAATAATCTCTCAAATTGGTCAACCTGTCGTTTTCCATTACGTTTTGTTTGATACTCTTGGACAAGTCAGATAGTGCGTTCATTAATACGGTGTACTTGACATCCAGGGGTGGAATCGGCACAACGCAAGACATGGCGTCAGACGGAAGAGCTCTCTGCCTACTGCCAGTACTGCCAGTGGCAATGCTTGTCAGGTGCTGTGTGAACAAATCAGATTCAACAAAGCTGTGAATGTACTCCTTCATGTCTGGGTTTTTCGCCTTGATTGCGAGGAATTCGGTGGAACAAACTGCTAAGTTTGTCATGCATAGTGGCCTCCACACACGTTTGGTTTCGGGATTGAGCTTTGATACCAGAATACAATCCTTCTCGACAAGGGTCTTGTTGCTCTTCACATAAAGTGAATTATCAAAGATTGGGAATTGGTTCTGATCATACGCAGGAATGCTGTAATGCTCTAGAATCTCTTCGACATTTGAAGGCTTCCAGGTCTCTTTTTGAAGTGTGGCAACCTCTGCCAGAGAAACTGTCTCGCAATCTTTCAAACTACCAAGGTAGTTGGAGAACATTTCTGTCTTTAATGTAGATAAATAATCATTTAACACAATATTGATTTGGATTTTATTAGAAATACTGTCTAAAAAACTCACAATTTTTAATTGATCTTCTAAACTAGGTATATCGATTTTTATCTTGAGTAGATCAGTTGGGTGTACACGATATACTTTCATCCCCGTCACAAATTGACGCAATTCTCGCCTAAAAGATTCAGACTGAAAAATATAATTAAGGTATGCAGGCAAGATTTTGTTTTTGTCCTTTATACGTATAACAGTTGTTTCCATTCCCGCAACAAAAGGATAATTTTTTTCATTTATTATCAATGTAGAATGTCCCAGATCGTCCACAGTTTCAGATGTTAATGTATATACAATATCTCCGTCTGAGAGGAAATGATCTGTTTTTATTTTTTCATTTTTACTGATTTTGATGATTTCATTTAATTCTTTATCAAGATTAATACGAAAATCATATTTTTTGTATATGTCCCCATAGTGCAAATAGGGTATGTCTAAATTGACATCAGTATACTCTCTGGGAATTCCTATGCCTTTACTATATGTACACAATTCTCCCAAAGATACTTTAGATTTCAAATCCGAGGGCCCCCAGATTCTTTCTGATTTCTTCTTTCAACCTGTCCGATTCTTTGAAAAGATCAGATAATTCTGATGTCAATCTAGCCATCTTCTCCTCATAAGGCTCTGAATCTTCCTCAATTTCGGCAAGACCCACGTAACGTCCGGGCGTCAGTATAAAATCGTTGTTTTCGACTTCTTCCATAGAAGCTGATTTACAGAAGCCCAAAGCGTCTTCATATTCCGGCGAACCCGATTTCCAGTTAAGGTATGTTGCAGAAATTCTGCTGATATCCTCATCCGTCAATTGTCGGTTCTTTCGACTGATCATCTCACCCATTTCTCGGGCGTCGATGAACAAAACATTGTTTCTGCTATCGTTTTTTCTGAGGTTCTTATTCTTAGAAATGAACCACAGACATGCAGGTATCCCGGTGGTGTAGAATAACTGAGATGGTAATGAGACGATACAATCAACGAGGTCTTCTGTTACTAATCTCTGTCTTATATCCCCCTCACCTGACGTTTTAGAGGATAGGCTCCCATTTGCTAATACGAACCCAGCAAGTCCATCCGGACTCAGATGATGAATGAAATGCTGAACCCATGCGAAATTCGCATTATTCGCAGGCGGGATGCCGTACACCCACCGTTTATCATCAAGAAGCTGCGGTTGTCCCCATTCCTTCATATTGAACGGAGGATTGGCAATCACATAATTCGCTTTGAGATCCGGATGTTAATCGTTAAGGAATGTGTCTGCTGATGTATCTCCCAGATTGTTATCGATCCCTCTTATCGCCAAGTTCATCTTTGCCAGGCGCCAGGTGGTCGGATTCGATTCCTGTCCATATATGCTGACATCACCAATCCTTCCGCCGTGTGCTTCAACGAATTCCTCACTTTGAACGAACATGCCTCCGGAGCCACAACAGGGATCGTATATTCTACTCCCAGTTTTAGGAGCCAGCATAGATACTAAAAGTCGTACAACTGACCTGGGAGTATAGAACTGACCTCCCTTCTTACCCTCAGCTGCTGCGAATTGACCCAGGAAATACTCGTACACTCTTCCCAATATGTCCTTGGACTTGTTCGAATCGTCGGCCATACTGATAGTCCCTATAAGGTCCACAACCTCCCCAAGTTTCACCTGATCGAGCAGGGGCCTACCATAATCCTTTGGCAAGGTACCCCTCAAAGACTTGTTGCTACGCTCTATTTCTATCATGGCCTCATCGATTACTTTACCGATCTCCGGGGATCTGGCCTTTGCAGCTATGCTGGACCATCTGGCCTTCTCAGGAACCCAGAATATATTCTCGGAGATGTACTCATCCGGATCCTCTGGATCGGCACCTTCTGATTTTTGACTCTTAAGTTCCTTGTATTTAGCTTCGAATGAATCTGAAACATATTTCAAAAAGATGAGACCCAGCACCACGTGCTTGTACTCAGCAGCATCCATGTTGTTTCTTAGTTTGTCTGCTGCTCTGAACAACTTCTCTTCGAATCCCAGCTCTGTGTTATTATTAGCCATAGTTCTCCTCTTCCCTCAGTTTGCAAAGCGATTCTGCCTGAGCAATTATGAGCTGCGTGGCATCTTCCTTTTTGTCAGGAGGATAGCCATATTTTGTCAATAAGCGCTTGATTGCCTTTCTCATCTGAGCTTTTGCCTGCTCTCTGATGCTCCAGTCAACAGTAAGGTTTTTATTAACAGTTTTTGCGACATCCATCGCAATGCTTCGAAGCACTTCGTCACCCATTAGTTTCACGGCCGCGTCATCTGTGGACAAAGCATCATAGAATGCCAATTCATCGCTTGTCAGACCAAGTTTTTCCCCACGGGAGTCTGCTTCTTTTATCTCCCGGGCCAACTGTATCAAAGCGTTTATGAATTCTGTAGTATCCAAAAGATGCTTCTCGTACTTCGTAATGGACTCCTCAATTAACTCTGAGAATTTCTTAGACTGAATTATGTTCCTTTTTTCTATCTTTTTGAGATTCTCTTTAAGGATCTTCTCAAGCATTCTGGCTGCCAGGTTCACTTCTGGCATAGCCCTAATTCTCGATAGGAATTCTTCAGACAGGATAGATATATCCGCCCGATCGTAACCTAAAATATTCATGACGTCTGTGGGCTCTTCTGAAACAAGGGCTGATGACAGCACTTGCCTCAACGCCTCATCTCTCAATCCCTTGGATTTAGGTGATTCCGTTGATTTTACGATAAAAGCTCGTACACTTTGGAAGAATGCTACGCCCTCTTTGACAGCAATCACTTCCGGATATGATGCAACCTGGGGGTATATTTTTCCAAGATCCCCGACGTTCTTCTTGAAGCGTTCCTTTCCCTTTTCTTGCCCGAGAATGTGGTTCGCAGCCCCAGGTATCATTCTGATACGATCCTTTCTCGGTTTATTGTGCCACCATGACCAATCATATCCATACATCATGTTGCTACAAATCTCATATCTTTCGAAGAATAGAGGGAGTGCTTCTCTCGTATCAATGAATACCTGCCCCCTTCCACCACCACGGGTATATCTCCCAACCGCCTCGGCCAAACTGTCTGCGATGCCTATATAATCCACTATCAGGC
>Ga0172377_10006509_pt1 | contig 12033 bp, 9 predicted proteins | sample Pumphouse3metaG_FD_119749 | JGI IMG/M metagenome (GOLD analysis project Ga0172377, IMG submission 119749) | Leachate microbial communities from a municipal landfill in Southern Ontario, Canada - Pumphouse #3 metaG | ecosystem: Engineered > Solid waste > Landfill > Unclassified | place: Canada... | reverse complement strand
CCTGCATTTTTATCGCCTAATGTACTGAATGTGCTGGTTGAAAATTTTGGTATAACAGGCATATCAGATGTCAAAAATGATATGGAGAATTGGATTTCAGCATAATATAAACTTTAAACTACTAAATGGATTGTGTATAGAAAGAGCCCTATTTTTCTATACACAATAAATATAAAAACTAAAATAAATAATGATGAATATAGATTTAGAGTCTGCTACGGTTGGTTCTATTGTAACAGATAACATAAATAATGCAAAAGTATTTCAAAAACACAATATAGACTTTTGCTGTGGGGGTAATAAAAAGCTTACCGATGTTGTTCGAGAACAAAAAATAGATTTAAATGAGGTCTTACGTGATCTAAATGCCATAAGTCAGCAAAATGAAAACGCAATAGCACTCGACTTTAATCAATGGTCTCTGGAGCTTTTAATAGATTATGCAGTAAAATTTCACCATCACTATATACGAACCATTGGACCTGAAATTGATAAGCTCTTACAAAAAGTAGTAGAAGTACATGCAGAAAATCATAAAGAGCTTTATAAAGTCTTAGCTCTTTTTGAATCTTCTCTAAAAGATTTACAGGAGCATTTAGAGAAAGAAGAACAAATTCTATTTCCTTATATCGTAACCATGGAACAAGCTAAAAACAATAATAAAAAGCTACCTTACTTTCACTGTGGAAGTGTAGAGTATCCTATTGAGGTTATGATGCAAGAACACGATGGAGAAGGAACACGTTATAAAGAAATAGCAACACTAACAAACCAATACACTCCACCAGTAGATGCTTGTAACTCTTATAAATTAGTATTAAAACAACTCAAAGAGTTTGAAGAGAATCTACATATACACATTCATGTAGAAAACAATATTCTATTTCCAAAAGCATACAAAATGCAACAAAGCTTTTAATTTGGCTGACAGCAAAGGTAACTAATAGAATATTTTGAGTTCGTGTAATGAGACAAGAACAAAAAAATAAGTTACCTTTGTTATTAGATTTAACTATAAAAACCAAATAAAATGAAAGCATTTGTATTCCCTGGACAGGGTGCTCAGTTTGTAGGTATGGGTAAAGACTTATACAATAGCTCAGACTTAGCAAAAGAGCTTTTTGACAAAGCAAACGATATTTTAGGATATAAAATTACCGATATTATGTTTGAAGGAACAGACGAGGATTTACGTCAAACCAAGGTTACTCAACCTGCGGTGTTTCTTCACTCTGTTATTTCTGCTTTTTGCTTAGGAGATGATTTTAATCCCGAAATGACAGCAGGTCACTCATTAGGCGAGTTTTCGGCCTTAGTTGCTGCGGGTGCTCTTTCTTTTGAAGATGGGTTAAAGCTCGTTTATGCACGTGCAATGGCTATGCAGAAAGCCTGCGATGCCACTCCATCAACTATGGCAGCTATTATTGCATTGCCCGATGAAAAAGTAGAGGAAATTTGTGCTGAAGTAAATAAAACGGATATTTGTATCCCAGCTAACTATAACTGTCCTGGACAGGTAGTTATATCGGGTACACAACCTGGGATTGAAAAAGCATGTAAATTAATGACTGAGGCTGGAGCTAAACGTGCACTTCCACTAAAAGTTGGTGGGGCTTTTCACTCTCCTTTAATGGACTCGGCAAAACAAGAGTTGGCTGAAGCGATACAAAAAACAACATTTAATAAACCTAAATGTCCTGTATATCAAAATGTTGATGGTAAACCTCATACAAATCCAGAGGAAATAAAAGAGTTGTTAATTGCTCAACTTACTTCTTCTGTACGTTGGACACAAACAGTACAAAACATGGTTGCTGATGGAGCAACTGAGTTTGTTGAATGCGGACCAGGACGAGTATTGCAAGGGTTAATAAGAAAAATAGATTCTAGTGTTGAAACAAAAGGAGTATAACACACTCTATGATAATTAGAATCTAAGACATTAAACGCAAACTTTACTTTTTGTATGTAAGGTTTGCGTTTCTTTTTATCAAATACCTCAACATAAGTTTGTAACTTATAACTATATTAGTGAAATATATCTAGTATTAACCCAATTACAATTTCTAGTTTATTTTTGATTAAACAATGGATAAACCTCGTTATGAAGTAGGATATGCCTTAAGCGGAGGATTCATTAAAGGATTTGCTCATCTAGGTGTTATGCAAGCACTAGATGAAGAAGATATTCATCCTGAAATTTTATCAGGCGTGAGTGCAGGTGCTTTAGCCGCTGTTTTTTATGCAGATGGCACGGAACCATATGAAGCATTACAATTCTTTTCTGGCTACAAATTCTCTGACCTAACTCGATGGACACTTCCTAAAAATGGCTTTTTTGATTTAGCTGAATTTATTGATTTTCTTTGTACACATGTTAAGGCAAAAAACATTGAAGACTTAAATATCCCTATGATTATCACAGCAACGGACTTAGATAAGGGTAAGTTAGTACACTTTAAATCGGGTAGTCTTCCTGAACGTGTGGCAGCATCTTGTTGTATGCCTGTTCTATTTAGTCCCATCCAAATTGATGGGGTTAACTATGTGGATGGAGGTGTATTAATGAACTTTCCCCCTTCTACTATTCGTCCCTATTGTGAAAAAGTAATAGGGATTAATGTGAGTCCCATCAATGCCAATGGATATAAAAGTAACATTCTTAATATTGCAATGCGATCGTTTAACTTTATGTTTAATGCCAACTCTTTTCCCCAGCGTCGTCTCTGCGACCTTTTAATTGAACCCAACAACTTAGAAGGATATAGTCGTACAGATTTGGAAAAAGCAGAGGAAATATTTAAGATTGGTTACGATTGCGCAAAAGAGAAACTTTATGAATTTAAACAAATCAAATAAAACCATGGAAAAAATAAAAACAGGATTAGCAGCGTTTGGTATGTCAGGCAAGATATTCCACGCTCCTTTTATCGTTAATAATCCTAATTTTGAACTTACTACAATTGTTGAAAGAAGTAAAACTTTATCAAAAGAAGAGTATCCTAAGGCTACTATTGTGAAGAGTTTTGATGAATTAATTCAAGACCCCGACTTAGAACTAATTGTTGTAAATACGCCCAATAACACTCATTATGAGTTTTGTAAAAAGGCTCTATTGGCCAATAAGCATGTTGTAGTTGAAAAACCTTTTACTACAAATATTGAAGAAGGAAATGAACTTCTCTCTATAGCTAAGAAACAAAATAAAATGCTTAGTGTATATCAAAATAGAAGATGGGATTCTAACTTCTTAACAACTAAAGAGATTATAGACAAGGGGCTTATAGGAAAAATTGTAGAGTTTGAAGCTACAATACCTAGATTTAGAAACTATGTAAAACCAAACTCTTGGAAAGAAGAGACAGACTCGAATGGAGGATTAATTTATGATTTAGGAGCTCATTTAATCGATCATGCTCTTCAGCTTTTTGGAATGCCTGAAGCTGTTTATGCTGATACGGGTAAGTTCAGAGAAAACACCCAGAATGAGGACTACTTTATTATTCACTTAATTAACTCTGAAAAAAATCCAGACGTTAAAATCACATTAAAAGCTAGTTATTTAATGCTTGAGCCTGAACCTCAATTTTTAGTTCATGGAATGAATGGTTCTTATATTGTATACAGCTTTGATAGACAAGAATCCGATTTAAATAAAGGATTAAGACCTAACAATCCTAATTGGGGAGTAATGGATAAAAAAGACTGGGGGTTTCTTCATATTGAAAAAGATGGAGTGGCTACAAGAGAGCCTTATCCTTCTAAAAGAGGAAATTATGGTGAATTTTATCAAAATATATATGAGCATTTAAGACTTAATAAACCATTGCTTACCGACGCCAATGAAGTACATAAAATGACTCATGTTATAGAAGCAGCTTATCGTAGTGCGAATGAAAAAAAAGTAATTACTTTATAACTACTCTTCTATGTTAAATAACAAACTCATTATTTATCAGGTACTACCTCGTCTTTTTGGAAACAATAACTCCTATTGCATTCCCAATGGAACAATTGAGCAAAACAAATGTGGTAAGTTTGCAGATTTCACACCCAAAGCATTAAAAGAAATAAAAAAGTTAGGTACAACGCACATATGGTACACTGGAGTAATAGAACATGCAACTCAAACGAATTACGAAAAATACAATATAAAACCCGATCATCCAGCTGTTGTGAAAGGTAAAGCAGGATCGCCCTATGCCATTAAGGACTACTTCGATGTTGATCCTGATTTAGCTATCCATCCTGATAACAGAATGGAAGAGTTTGAAGAGTTAATTGAACGAACTCATAATGAAGGATTGAAGGTGATAATTGACTTTGTACCTAACCACGTAGCTAGACAATATCATTCGGATAAACAACCTAACAATACAGTACCTTTAGGAGCTAATGATGACTCATCGAGAGCTTTTAGTCCATATAATAACTTCTATTATATTCCTGATACGGCCTTTCATGGTCAGTTTGATATGAAATTGGATGCTAAAGAACCCTACCATGAATTTCCCGCTAAAGCTACTGGAAACAATCGCTTTGATGCTCATCCAAATAGTAATGATTGGTATGAAACAGTAAAGCTCAACTATGGTGTAGACTTTATTAACGGAGGCAATCATCATTTTGACCCTATACCCGATACGTGGACAAAAATGCTAGAAATTCTTCTTTTTTGGGCATCTAAGCAAATTGATGGGTTGCGTTGTGATATGGTGGAAATGGTTCCTGTTGAGTTTTGGAAATGGGCAGTTCCAAAAGTAAAAGCACAATACCCTAACCTATTATTTATTGGAGAAATATACCAACCTCACCTATATAAATTATATATTGAGAAAGGTGGATTTGATTATCTTTACGATAAGGTTGGATTGTATGATACACTACGAAACATAATTTGTGGTAATCAATCGGCTACAGCTATCACTCATTGTTGGCAAAGTTTGAATGGTATTCAAAACAAAATGCTTAACTTTTTAGAAAATCATGATGAGCAAAGAATAGCTTCGCAGTTTTTTGCTTCAAATCCATTCAAAGCTATACCAGGACTTATTGTTGCTGCGTGTATGAATACAAATCCCATACTAATTTACTTTGGACAAGAACTTGGAGAGTTAGGAATGGAAGCCGAGGGATTTAGTGGTAGAGATGGAAGAACCACTATTTTTGATTACTGGAGCATCTCTACCATACGTAGATGGAGAAATAATGGAGACTTCAATAATAAAAACTTAGGAGCAGAGTCTGTAAAATTACTCAATACTTATCGGAAAATTTTAAACTTATGCCGCACTGAAAAAGCAATAAATCAAGGTCTATTTTTTGATTTAATGTATGCCAATATAGAAGGTTGGAGATTCAATCAAGATAAACAATATACTTTCTTCAGGAAACACAAAAAAGAACTTATACTTTTTGTGGTTAATTTTGATGGGGTAAAAGCAGATGTAGCTATTAATATTCCTCAACACGCTTTTGAATACCTTAACATTAAAGAAACACCTACTATTATAGGTCTTGATTTACTAAGTAATGAATCAGAAGAATATTCCTTATTATCTACTAAGGCGACCAATGTTTCTGTACCTAAATACAGTGCAAGAATTGTTAAATTCACCTTAGAATAAGGTTTTTAAGCCCACATAACCCTAAAAATGAGGGAAAAAGAAAAAAAGGAGATGTTTTATTGTTAAATATATAATTTAATAACTATCTTTGACTTATATATAAATAAAACAAGTAGGAAACTCACAATGCAGTTGTTAACCCTCATTATTATGAGTTGAATACACTCCACGTTTTATTTTTTCCAATATAATATAAAACAACATAGAGTAAAACAATAATTCAGATTGCTTATATATTAAGTAACTTAAAGGATGAAATACGATGATAGTATTCTCTTCTATTCAAAAAAAGCTTTACTCCAAGCAATGCTGAATAATCAATAACTTTACCGCATTAGAATGTATAACATTATTCAATTAAATGAAAAAAGGATGCCTGAATTACAGGCCATCGCGAAAGAATTAGGCTTAAAAAAGATTAGTGCTTTACGCAAAGAGGAATTAATCTACAAAATACTTGACGAACAAGCTATTGCTGGAGCCAATAAAAAAGTAGAAGCTGACAAGAAAAAAGAAGATAATAATAAAGGACGTCGAAGAAGACGTGTTACGGTTAAAAAAGAAGTTGCCAACAAGGTAATGTCTGCCAATACTAAAGGAGAAACAAAAAAAGTTGATCAAGATGATAAGTCTAACAAAACTCCTCAAAGAGTAATATCTAGATCAATTGAGAAACAAGAGCCCAAAGCTGCTCCTGAGAAACAAGAAACTCCTAAAGCTGAGACTAAAGAAGTTACAAAACCGCAACCTCAAGCTGCTGATAAAAAAGCAAGAGCTGAATTTGTCCCTATAGAAGAACTCCCTGCTAAAAAGATAGAATTACCCGAGAAACTTGTTGATAAATTTGAGGCTACTAAGGCTAAGCCAGTAATAGAACCACAACCTCAACAAAAAACACAACCTCGTCAGCAACAAAAGCAAAACACAGATAATAGAGAAAACAAGAATAACAGAGAAAATAAAGACAATAAAGAGAATCGGAATCAGAACCAAAATAATCAAAATCAACAAAGACCTCAACGTCAAAACCAACAACGTAGAGATAATAGAAGAGAACAACAACAAACTTATGAGTTTGATGATATACTAACAGGAGTTGGTGTTTTAGATGCTATGCCTGATGGATTTGGTTTCCTTCGCTCTGCTGATTATAATTACCTTTCGTCTCCCGATGATATTTATGTATCTCAATCTCAAATTAAATTATTTGGTCTTAAAACTGGTGATGTTGTAGAAGGTATCATTCGTCCACCTAAAGAAGGCGAAAAGTTTTTCCCTTTGGTTAAAATCAAAAAGATTAATGGAAGAGACCCTTCATTTGTCAGAGACCGAGTAGTTTTTGATCATCTTACTCCCCTATTTCCTGAAGAAAAATTCACTCTTTGCAAAGGAGATTCCTCTGATTGTCTATCCGCTAGAATTGTTGACCTATTTTCACCAATAGGTAAGGGACAAAGAGGCTTGATTGTAGCACAACCTAAAACAGGTAAAACAATTCTTCTAAAACAAATAGCCAATGCTATAGCAGCAAATCATCCAGAAGCATATATGATTATGTTACTAATTGATGAACGTCCTGAAGAAGTTACTGATATGGCACGCAGTGTAAATGCTGAAGTGATAGCATCTACATTTGATGAACCAGCTGATCGTCACGTTAAAATTGCTGGAATTGTTCTTGAAAAAGCAAAACGTATGGTTGAGTGTGGTCATGATGTAGTAATCTTTTTAGACTCTATAACTCGTCTAGCTAGAGCCTACAATACGGTATCTCCAGCATCTGGCAAAGTGCTTTCTGGTGGTGTGGATGCCAATGCTTTACATAGACCTAAACGTTTCTTTGGTGCAGCTCGTAACATAGAAAATGGAGGTTCTTTAACTATTATTGCTACTGCTCTTATAGAAACAGGTTCGAAAATGGATGAGGTTATTTTTGAAGAGTTCAAGGGGACTGGTAATATGGAATTACAATTAGATCGTAACTTATCTAACAAACGGATGTATCCTGCAGTTAATATTATTGCATCTAGCACTCGTCGAGATGATTTATTATTAGATAAAACAACCCTCGATAGAATGTGGATTTTACGTAAGTACTTAGCAGATATGAATCCTGTAGAGGCTCTTTCATTTATTAAGGATCGTCTAAAGAACACAAAAAATAACGATGAGTTTTTAATAAGTATGAATAGCTAATTTATTACGAATTGTAAAATTAAATAGTTAAGTATAATAAGTTGACTTAAACATAAGATAATATACGGGTTGTTTAGGATTTTATATCCCATACAGCCCGTATCTATTTTACTATAATTAATAATACGAGGTTGAATAATCAGATAGAAAGCCTTCTAAGATTTGAAAAATGAACTAATTATCATTTAGTTTGCAGTATAAATTATTACCTTTGTAGAGCTTTTATAAGCTGTGGATATTCTGATTTTTAATCTCTAATTTCTAATTCATATATGTTTCAAAATTTAAGCGAAAAACTAGAAAGATCTTTTAAGATATTAAAAGGTGAAGGCAAAATTACAGAAGTAAACGTTGCAGAAACATTAAAAGAGGTGCGAAAAGCCCTTTTAGATGCAGACGTTAACTATAAAGTTGCCAAAACATTTACCGATACTGTTAAAGATAAAGCATTAGGTCAAAACGTATTGACTGCGGTTAAACCAAATGAATTAATGGTGAAGATAGTTCATGACGAACTAACTAAACTAATGGGAGGTGAAACAGCCGACGTAAATATAGATGGTAAACCTGCTGTTATCTTAATGTCTGGATTACAAGGTTCGGGTAAAACAACTTTCTCTGGAAAGTTAGCTCGAATGTTGAAGACTAAAAAAAACAAAAAACCTCTTCTTGTAGCTTGTGACGTTTATCGTCCTGCTGCGATAGAGCAATTACGTGTTTTATCGGAACAAATTAATGTTCCAATGTATGCTGAGCCAGAAAATAAAAATCCTGTTCAGATTGCAAAAAACGCAATAAATGAAGCTAAAGAAAAAAACTATGATTTAGTTATTGTCGATACAGCTGGTCGTCTAGCTATTGATAAAGAGATGATGGACGAAATCACCTCTATTAAAGAAGCTATTAATCCTAATGAAGTTCTCTTTGTTGTGGACTCAATGACTGGTCAGGATGCTGTAAATACAGCGAAAGAGTTTAATGATCGATTAAACTTTGACGGGGTTGTTTTAACCAAATTAGATGGCGATACGCGTGGTGGTGCAGCTTTATCTATTCGTACGGTTGTTGACAAGCCTATTAAATTCATTGGTACAGGCGAAAAACTAGATGCTATTGACCAATTTCACCCATCACGTATGGCCGATCGTATTTTGGGTATGGGTGACATTGTTTCACTTGTTGAACGTGCTCAAGAACAATATGACGAAGAGGAAGCAAAAAAATTACAACGCAGAATCTCTAAAAATCAATTCGACTTTAATGATTTCCTAACACAAATCGATCAGATTAAAAAAATGGGAAATATTAAAGAGTTAGCTTCGATGATTCCTGGAGTTGGAAAAGCTATTAAAGATGTTGATATTGATGATGATGCATTCAAAAGTGTAGAAGCTATTATACATTCAATGACTCCTGTAGAAAGAGAAAACCCTTCCATTATAAATGGTTCTAGAAGAGCTCGTATAGCTAATGGTAGCGGAACTACTATTCAGGAGGTTAACCGTTTATTAAATCAATTCGACCAAACTCGTAAGATGATGAAAATGGTTTCTGGTGGTGGTAAATTAGGACGCATGATGATGCCTAAATTTGGTAGAAGATAACTTTTCAAAAGAAATAAAATGAAACTCATTGATGGTAAAGCAGTTGCTGCTCAAATTAAACTAGAAATAGCCAAAGAGGTCAAACAACTAATCGATAAAGGACAAAAACGTCCTCATTTGGCAGCTATTCTTGTTGGACATGACGGAGGAAGCGAAACATACGTTAGAAACAAAGTTAAGTCTTGTGAGGAATGTGGTTTCGAATCTACACTGATTCGCTACGAGGATAATGTTACAGAAAAAGAGCTTTTAGCTAAAGTAACAGAATTGAATAATAACCAAGACATTGATGGCTTTATTGTTCAACTTCCTTTACCTAAACATATCTCCGAACAAAAGGTGATTGAAGCAATTGATTATCGCAAAGATGTGGATGGTTTTCATCCTATTAATGTGGGGAGAATGTCTATAGGATTGCCTTGCTATATTTCTGCAACACCTAATGGTATTTTAGAGTTACTTAAACGATATAATATTGAAACAGAAGGAAAAAAGTGTGTTGTATTGGGACGAAGTAACATTGTAGGAAAACCTATGGCTTCGCTCATGATGCAAAAACAATATCCTGGAAACGCAACGGTAACTGTATGCCATAGTCGTTCAAAGGACCTTGTAAAAGAGTGTCAATCTGCAGATATTATTATAGCAGCTTTGGGACAACCTGAGTTTGTTACAGCTGACATGGTAAAAGAAGGAGCTGTAATAATTGATGTGGGTACTACACGTGTTCCATCAACCGAAACAAAATCTGGATTTAGATTAAAAGGTGATATTAAGTTTGATGAGGTAGCTCCTAAGTGTTCTTACATTACACCTGTTCCAGGAGGTGTTGGACCTATGACTATTGTTTCCTTAATGAGAAACACACTCTTAGCTGGAAAAAAAGAAATCTACCAATAAATCATAGATATAATAAAAAGATGCGTTAAATTACTAACGCATCTTTTTTATCTCTATACTTTTCTATGCTCTATAAACAGAAACCCTTATGAAAACACCCTTTCTTCTACTTCTACTTGTCTCTGCCTCTCTTTATTCGTGTACCTTCAACAGTAAGTCTAATAAAATACAAATTGGAAAAACAGAAGAGCTAAAAGACAGTGTTCAAGAAATAAAGTTACTTTTTGTAGGTGATGTTATGCAACATAAGACTCAATTAAATTATGCTAAAACAGATAGTGGGTATAATTACTCATCTTATTTTAAGCACATCAGGGAAGATATACAAAGTGCGGACTTTTCACTCATTAATTTTGAAACCACATTAGGAGGAAAACCCTACTCGGGTTACCCATTATTTAGCTCACCTGATGAATTATTATTAGAAGTCTTAGATAGCGGTTTTAATATCATTCTAACAGCTAATAATCACATTTTAGATAGAGGAAAAAAAGGATTACGACGAACACTTTCTCTTCTAGATTCCCTTAGAGTACAACACACAGGTAGTTTTCAATCACAAGAAGAAAGAGAAAACAGGAATCCCCTATGGGTTGAAAAAAATGGGATTAAAATTGCATTCTTAAATTATACTTACGGTACTAATGGATTAACTGTCGATTCCCCTTTCATCGTAAACTATATCGATAAACAGATTATTGAAAAGGATATTCTAAAGGCTTATAAGAATAAACCAGACGCACTGATTATGCTAATACACTGGGGTGAAGAATATGAAATGCTCCCTAACAAAAAGCAAGTAGAATTGGCAAATTGGTTATTTAGTAAAGGAGTACATCACATCATTGGTAGTCACCCCCATGTTATTCAACCTATTCAAATAGTTACTGATAGTCTATCTAATCAGAAAAAAGTCGTAGCCTACTCTTTAGGCAATTTTATCTCAAATATGTCTAGAAAAGGAACGGATGGAGGAATGATGCTTAAACTAACACTACAGAAAGATAGTATTACTCAATTAAAATCGTGTGAATATAATTTAGTTTGGACTGGAAGACCTATAATAACTGGAGAAAATAATTATATTTTATATCCTTCATCAACAAAAGATTACCAATTAAATAATCAAGCTAATACATTAAGAAACAATTTCTTAAACACTACCCGAAAATTCTTAAACGACTATAATCAGGGAGCTAGAGAATATTTAGTTCAATAAAAAAGCTCATTTTATTTGGAACATTAAACTTATTACGTATCTTTGCAACGCATTAGACAATAAACAACACGGTGGCTGTAGTTCAGTTGGTTAGAGCGTCAGATTGTGGTTCTGAATGTCGTGGGTTCGAATCCCATCAGTCACCCAAGCCGTTAAAGGTTGGAAATCAAGAGGTTACAGAGTTTGTAGCCTCTTTTTTTTGACTCTAAATTTCTTCGTTTACAACAAGAATCGGAGCTTTTTTGATAGGTTTTAAGAGGCTGAATATCCAATGAATGTCCAAATTAAACGTAAAGAAATGGCTAATTTTACTATCACTACACGTATCCGAAAAGATAAAATGGGAGAATTTATCATTCCTAACAACGGATTAATAACAGTTTACATCGCTATCTCCCACAACGGAACTACTCGTTTCTACAATACTGAACTCAAAACAACATTTTCTTCTATGAAGAAATCTTATAATAGACTAGGTAACGTTTAT
>Ga0172377_10006508_pt1 | contig 12034 bp, 11 predicted proteins | sample Pumphouse3metaG_FD_119749 | JGI IMG/M metagenome (GOLD analysis project Ga0172377, IMG submission 119749) | Leachate microbial communities from a municipal landfill in Southern Ontario, Canada - Pumphouse #3 metaG | ecosystem: Engineered > Solid waste > Landfill > Unclassified | place: Canada... | reverse complement strand
AATTCGCTCTGCATATCAGAGAGTTTCCCCATACTACTATAGTATAGAATAGTGTCTGCGGCAGCTCTATCTGTAGAGTCGTCTTCCGAGACTTCTCCCTTGTAGAAAGGCTTGAACCCATTTATCTTGAGTAATGGGCATTCTGCTAATCCACTTTCTATCATGAATGATTTATCGGCGATATTAAATTTCCACTTCATGTTTCTTTATATTTATAATTCTGTCACAGAATTTTAATGAATCAGGTCTGTGAGAAATAATAATTATCGTTAATCGTTTTTGCTCATTTGAGAGTTTCTCAATGGCTGTATTAATTTCTTTTTCTGTATCTGTGTCTAGCGATGATGTAGCTTCATCGAAGAATAGTACTTCTATGTTTTTATATAGAGCACGGGCAATACCTATGCGCTGTCTCTGTCCTCCAGAGATACGACTTCCTGCCTCTCCTAGCATGGTGTCAAGTCCATCTTTTAATGAGTCTAGGAAGTCTCCAAGTGATACTTGTCTTAATATTTTCTCGACTTTTTCTCTGTTTATATCTTCTTTGTTCTGACCTATGGCTATATTTTCTAGCAATGTGACGTCTGAGATGAATACGTCTTGTGGTACATATCCTATTATTTTATGCCAGCTGTCTATATTTTCTTTAGATAGTGTCGTGCCATCTATTTTGATGCTTCCACTTGTTGGGGTGAATAGTCCTAGCAGGAGATTGAATAGTGTGCTTTTCCCTGATCCTGTTCTGCCTTTGATGCCGAATCGTTCTCCTTTTTTTATGTCGAATGAGACATTTTTTAATATTGGGTTATTCTCATCATCTTGATAGTAGAAGGATAGGTTTTCGACTTTAATCTCGTGTTCGAATGTAAATGGTGTCACAGAATTATCACTATTTGGCATTTTTGTTTTTGATGTCCAATCGACTATATTTTCTGTGTTTTCTAGTTCTTCGAGTACTTCTAGTGAGAATTGTGTCGATTTAATGGTATTCCATTTGCTTATTAGCGATTTTACTGATGGTAGCATTCGTAGTACTGCTATCGAGAATACTCCAAGAAATACTCTTATGGATGAATCACTTGCGTTCATACTAAATATTACTAGTGCAGATACGACTATGGCTACTGCGAATTCCATCATGTATGAAGGAATAGCGTTTATTAAGATAGTTTTTACTCTGTATCTCGATATCTCTTTTAGACCTTTATCAAATCTTTTTCTGACTTGAGGAAAGGCTTTGTTAATCTCCATGTCTGGATAGCCTTTGAAGGTTTCTTGTACTACTCGCTGCTGGTCTCGTCTGACTAGCATTTCTTTCTGGCCATATTCTTTTAGTTTGGATTTTACTGTTTTGAGGTATATAATAACTACTGGTACGAAGCAGATTATTATTAGCAGACCAGATCTTACATCGAATATAAATAGTGCTGCGAGTAGAAGTATGATGAATAGGGATTCTCCCACGAAATTTAGTATGGCTGCCAAAAATCCGACTCCAAAACTATAACAGACTGAGTTGATTTTGTATGATAGTCTTGTAGAATTGGACTGTTTAACATATTCTAGTCCTTTGGAGTATAGTTTGGCGAATAGTGAATCTGAGAAATAAGCGTAAAGTGATAATAAGTATTTGTTCTGGTAGTTAAGAATGCTTAGTCGTAATAAGTTTTTAAGTAGTATTATTAGTAGTACTATGATTATCATGCCTATAGCATTTTCTCCATTGACTGGGATACTTATTCCCATTATTTCTTTGCTTGACGAATCTAAAACTGCTATCAGTAATGGCAATAAGGCAGCTAGACCGATTAGGTCTAATATCGCATTAAAGGGTACGAGGAGTGATATTATCAATCCTTTTCCTCTATATGCTTTTGGAATTAATTTTACGATTCGTTTAAGCACGGTATTTATTTTCTTATACTTTTTAACTTTTATTATTTTCTATTATTCTTTCGTCTAATTTATTGTATCGCACCATTGGCTTTTAGTAAATCTACCCATTTTTGGGCATCTTGACTGGCCAATGTATCATCTATATCCCAATGGTCTAATAAAGTTTTTTTTACATCTTCGACTTCGAAGTCTTTTCCTTTTAACTGTTCCCAAAGATATTTGGATGTGGCATTTAATGAGAGGAGCTTCGTCATATCCGAGACCTTTTGGTCTTGAAGTATGACGATGTTCTCTCCAGCGACATTTCTTATTTTTAAATTATCTTTTATCTTCATAGTTTTATATTTCTTAGTACGAATGTCTTCGTTAAGGTTTTCCTGAGTCTGTGTTTTAAAGCATTCCTTTAGCAGCTCTAGCCCATTCCATTACTAATGCTGGCGCCTTTTCTTGTGATAACATGTCTCGCATGAAACTCATATATGGGTCAACGTGTTTGTAGAATGCTTTTAGTCCTTCACATAGTGAGAATTTTTTCTCTCCGTCTATGGTATCGATATGTCTGTGTTTTGGACATTCTCCTCTACAAGCGAAATAGTATTCACATCTCATGCATTCTCTCGATAGTGTGTTTCTTTTGTTTATTCCGAAGTCTATCTGCTGTTGAGAGCGTAGCATTTCTGATATAGAGCTGGTCTGTATATTGCCGAGTTTGTGTTCTGGATATACGAAGTGGTCACATGAGAATACGTCGCCGTTATGTTCTACTGCTAGTACGTCTCCACATGTTTCTCTATATGCGCATACTGATGGTGGTATTCCACACCATGATGATAGTGTTAAATCGAATAATTGTACGAAGATTTTACCTACGTCATTGATTACCCATTCATCGAATATGTCGATCAGGAATTGGCCATAGTCTTCTGCTGTGGTGTTGTATGGTGAAGGATATATTCCAGAGTTTGGGTCTTCTGCCTCGCCTGCATTGATTTTAATAGGATCGACGATGACTGCTCTGTCTGGATATCTTTCATCTTTTTTAAGGTAGTCAACACATGGCAGGAATTGAAGGAATTGTGCTCCTTGTTCTTTGAAAAAGTTGTATATTTCTTTTCCTCTTCCTGCACTTTTATTTGTTACGACGCATAGTATGTTGAAGTCAACATGGTGCCTTTTCAGGATTTCTAGTCCTTTCATAACAGATTTGTACATTCCTTTTCCAGATTTGTTTACTCGATATGAGTTATAGATATCTTCTGGTCCGTCGATGGAGATTCCGACCAGGAATCTGTTTTTACGAAAGAAGTTGGCCCATTCGTCTGTTATTAGAGTACCATTGGTCTGTATGGAATTTATGATTTTCTTGTTGTTAGTATTATATTTTCTCTCGAAAGCGACTGCTTTCCTGAAAAAATCAATTCCTGCGAGTGTTGGTTCTCCTCCATGCCAGCAGAATGTTATTTCTGGTATCTCATTGGTTTGAATGTATTCTTTGATATAGTTTTCAAGCATCTCATCGCTCATTCGTGGCTGATGCTTACCATAAAATCGCTCTTTATCTATGTAGTAGCAATATTTACATGCCAGGTTACATACTGAACCTACGGGTTTCGTCAGAGCGTTAAATGCTTTTGGACCATTGAGTTTTATTCCGTCTTGAAATGTTATATAGTTTTTCTTATCCATGCTTGCAAATGTAAGAAAAAATCCTTATTCTTATCGTGAGTTTATTAGTATAAAATGCTATTTACTTTTTGTTTTACTTCGCAAGTATTGCTGCTGGTGGCCTGGTAATGCTGTCTCAACGGTTATACATTGCCTTAAAAAATTTTAATATGAATAGAAATAGTCCGTCTTTGGCAGGTTTTTTAATTGGACTAGGACTTGTGGTCCTAGGTTGGTTTATTTATGGTGGTATTTCTCATTATAAGGATTCGGAACGCGTGGTGACAGTTAAGGGGTTGGCAGAGAAAGAGGTGCGTGCGAATCAGGTAATATGGCCTTTGATATATAAGGTCGCTAGTAATGATTTGGGCTTTATTTATAAGAGGTCTCAGGCTGCGACGGATATTATCATAGATTTTCTAATTAATAAGGGTATCGACAGGAAAGATATTACTGTGGCTCCTATTAATGTTAATGATGCTTATGCTAATAATTATTCTGCTACTAAAGTTAATTTCAGGTATTCTTCTTCTGTGATAGTTACTGTGGCTTCTAATAAGGTGGATTTAGTGAGGAAGATTATGTCTGAGCAGAATGAGTTGCTTTCTAGTGGCATCGGTCTTTCTTTTGATTATGCTTTTCAGACAGAATTTAAATATACTTTGTTGAATGATATTAAGCCTGGGATGATCGAAGAGGCGACTTCGAATGCTCGTGCTTCTGCTGAGAAGTTCGCTAAGGATTCTGATAGTAAGCTTGGAAAGATTAAGACTGCTTCTCAGGGTCAGTTTTCAATTTATGATCGTGATCGCAATACGCCTTATATCAAGAAGGTTCGCGTAGTGACTACTATTCAGTATTATCTGGATGATTAGCTGCAAAAAAATTCCTAACAGTGTGTTTTTCGATGAGGTCGAGGATAGGGTTCGCTCTGGCCAGGATGTGAAAATTATGGTGAAGGGGGTTAGCATGAGTCCGACTTTCCTCGATGGTCGTGATTTCGTGGTGGTCAGCCCTATTGAGAAAAAACTTCGTCGTGGGGATATCGTGCTTTTTCATATTGGCGATTCGGTACATCTGCATAGGATTATTCATATATATAAAGGTACTCGTGTGGAAAATGCTGGCATAGAAAGTCGTGATTCGAGGGTTCTTAAAATCCGGGGTGACGGCTGTTATAGTCCTTTCGAAGTAGTATCTGTAGAGAACGCTTTCGCTGTGGTTACTTCTGGGAGTATGTTCGGCGGGCTAATTACCTGGCATAAGGATTCCGTCTGGTGGAAATCTTATACTACTATATATATAGTATGCTATCCTTTGAGGTGGTTTCTGATTAAGGCCTATCATTTTCTCAAAAAATGTATCAGACGAGGCAGAAGTTAATAGATCTTGTTTGTGATATTTTGGAAATTATTTGTGATATTTTTTGATTTTGACGTTTTTGAAAAGGAAATTATTAAATAATTATTACTTTTGTTAGTAAACGCGTTTACTAATTTTTAAACAATGAGATTTTATCTCTTATTAATTATTTTAAAATGGAAGTTCAAAATAATATTTACACTACATTTTCACAGATTAAGGGTCGTTCTTCAAAAGAACTTTATTTGAAACAAAGAGCTAAGGTTTTATGGTTTACAGGACTTTCAGGTTCAGGGAAAACTACTTTGGCCTGTTTATTAGAAAAAAAGTTATTCGAGTTAAATTATTTTTGTCAAATTTTAGATGGTGACAATATTCGAAGTGGGCTTAATAATGGTCTAAAATTTACAGAAGAAGATCGTCAGGAAAATATAAGAAGAATAGCGGAAGTAGCTAAATTGTTTTTGGATTGTGGAGTTATTACTATTTGTACTTTTATAAGTCCTACTAAAGAGATACGTCAAAAGGCTAAAGAGATAATCGGTGAAGCTGATTTTCTAGAGATATATGTCAATTCTTCACTGGAGGTGTGTGAGAGCCGTGATCCAAAGGGGCTTTATAAGAAAGCAAGGAAAGGAGAGATTCCTGATTTTACTGGTATTTCATCACCTTTCGAAGCTCCTGATGATCCATTTATTAATATCGATAATACAGATTCTAATATAGATAAAACAGTAAAAGAGCTATTAATCAAGATTTTGCCTGAAATACAGATTAATCGTTCTACTTATATTAGATAAGCTATGACATTCGAGGCATACATCGTCATAGGAGTATTGTTTTTCTCATTATTAGCTCTCTTTAAAGAATTAATGAGGCCAGGTCTTATATTCCTGTCTTCTTCTGTTTTATTGATGGCTTTTGGAATCATATCTGAGAAAGAATTATTAGAGGCCTTTTCTAATAAGGCTATGATAACTGTGGCATTAATGTTTTTGGTGAGTGAGGGGATTAAACAATCTGGTATTTTAGATCAGATAGCTCAGACTTATCTGCCAAGGGCTCGTCAGAAAATGAGATTCATGCTTCCTCAACTAATGATTCCTGTATTCTTTTTATCTGGATTTCTTAATAATATTCCTGTAATAATTATTTTCGCTCCTATTATTAAAAAATGGTCAGAGAAGTTAAATCTTTCAGCGAAAAAGTTTCTTATACCTCTATCCTATGCTACTATATTCGGTGGTATGTGTACTTTAATAGGGACATCTACTAATTTAGTCGTACATGGATTAATCATCGAAAATGGTTACCAGGGATTTTCCATGTTTGAACTGGGGAAGGTGGGTATAGTAATAGCCTTTCTAGGAACTATTTATATGACGTTCATAGGATATAATCTATTGCCTGGTAAAATAATATATTTTAATCATGCTAGAACGATAGAAGATAAAGATTATTATTATGATTTGACTATTCTTCCTAATAGTAGTTTGATAGGAAAAGAATCTAAAAATGGCAGAACTAAAGAGTTAAAAGGGCTATGGCTCAAGAGTTTAGAAAGGAATAAAAAAAGATTTGAAATTACTGAAGGGACATTTACTCTTCAAGAAAATGATAAGATATTAGTAGCTGGCAAATCTGATGATTTAGAGTATATTTTAAATAGTAATAATGTTAAGTTACAAGGAATAGATAATATCAAAGATATTCCTAAAAAGGATCTTAAACAATACGAAGTGGTTATTTCGCCACGTTTTCCAGGCGTGGGAAAAACTATTCCAGATTTTAATTTCTTCGACCATTATCAAGCAGTAGTGATAGCTGTTCATCGGAATGGAGAGCATATTACTTCTAATTTTAAAAATTTAAAATTAAAAGCTGGCGATAGTCTGGTTTTACTGACGACTAAAAAGTTTATAGATATATGGGGAGAATCAAAGATCTTTTATCTTACTTCTTATATTAGAGATTATAAAGAATCTGGAACGAGATGGAAAAAATGGTTGTCTCTTATCATTTTAATACTAATGATAATAGGTTCTACAGTTGGGCGTTTTATAGATACTCCTCCTGACATGAATTTAGATATGTTTTATTTCGCAGCTATAGCAGCTACCATTTTCGCTTATCTAAATATTTTTCCAAGACAGAATTATACAAAATATATTAGTTGGGACTTATTAATCACTATAGCATGTGCCTTCTCTCTGAGTAAAGCTATGCAAAATTCAGGAATAGCAGAATATATAGCATCGAAAGCTATTTTTCTAAGTAAAAGTTTTGGGCCAATAGGAGTATTGGCTGTCGTCTTCCTGCTGACTAACTTTTTCACTGAGATTATTACGAATAATGCAGCAGCTGCATTAGTGTTTCCGATAGCATTATCAGCAGCTAACCAGCTCGGAGTAAGTCCAAAACCTTTTTTCGTGGCAATAGCTATAGCAGCGTCTGCGAGTTTTTCGACACCAATAGGTTATCAAACAAACCTCATAGTTCAATCAATAGGAAATTACAGATTTCGGGATTACTTAAAAGTGGGACTACCTTTAAATATTTTAGCATTCGTCGTCTCTATTTTACTTATCCCCCTGATTTGGAATTTTTAAAAAAATAAAAAAAATATGAATGATTATAAATTATCAAATTTAAGAGAGCTGGAAGCTGAAGCTATTCACATAATACGTGAAGTAGCTGCAGAGTTTGAAAATCCAGTAATGTTATATTCCATAGGAAAAGATTCCTCTGTCATGGTACGCCTGGCAGAGAAAGCATTCTATCCTGGCAAAGTTCCTTTTCCTCTTATGCATATAGATTCGAAATGGAAATTTAAAGAGATGATAGAGTTTAGAGATAAATATGCTAAAGAGAATAATTGGGATTTAATCGTCAATTATAATAAAGAAGGATTCGAAAGTGGCGTAGGACCTTTCACTCATGGTAGCAAGGCTCATACCTATCTAATGAAAACTAAACCATTATTAGAGGGACTTAATAAGTATAAATTCGATGCTGCATTCGGTGGAGCACGTCGTGATGAGGAGAAATCTCGTGCTAAAGAGAGAATTTTCTCATTCCGGGATAAGTTTAATCAATGGGACCCTAAGAATCAACGCCCAGAGCTTTGGAATATTTATAATGCCCGCATTCAGAAAGGAGAATCTATAAGAGTCTTTCCTATTTCGAACTGGACAGAGTTAGATATATGGCAATATATAAGGTTGGAGAATATTCCTATCGTACCATTGTATTTCGCGAAGGAAAGGCCTGTCGTGGACATAGATGGTAATCTTATCATGGTAGATGATGAGCGTATGCCTGAAGAACTAGCAGCGAAGGCTGTTATGAAGAAAGTGCGTTTCCGTACTCTAGGATGCTACCCTCTTACTGGTGCTATCGAGTCAAATGCTACTAACGTAGAGGAGATAGTGGAAGAGATGATGACTACTACTAAATCAGAAAGGACTACCAGGGTTATCGATTTCGACCAGGAAGCTAGTATGGAGCAGAAGAAAAGAGAGGGGTATTTTTAAAATAAGACAAAAGATATAATTATTATATGAAAACAAATAAATTAGATATAAAGGAATTTCTTAATCAAGATCAGAAAAAGGATTTATTAAGACTTTTAACAGCAGGAAGTGTCGATGACGGGAAGTCAACATTAATTGGTAGATTAATGTACGATAGTAAAATGCTATATGATGATCAGCTTTCTGCTTTAAAACGCGATAGTAAAAGAATCGGTCATGCAGGAGAAGAGATAGATTATGCTCTGCTTTTAGATGGATTGAAGGCAGAAAGGGAACAGGGTATCACTATAGATGTGGCATATAGATTTTTTTCTACTGCTAAACGTAAATTTATCATAGCTGATACTCCGGGTCATGAGCAATATACTCGTAATATGATCACAGGTGGCTCTACGGCGAATCTGGCTATTATCCTTATAGATGCTCGTAAAGGGGTTATCATCCAGACTAAACGTCATACTTTTCTTACTTCTTTATTGGGTATTAAGCATGTGGTGGTGGCTGTGAATAAAATGGATTTAGTGGATTATAGTCAGGCTGTTTTCGAAAAGATTAAGGAAGATTATACTGATTTCGTGGATCAACTTGATATCCCAGATGTTACTTTTATTCCTCTTTCAGCCTTGAAGGGTGAGAATGTGGTGGAGAGGTCTAAATTGATGCCATGGTATGATGGGGAGTCTATGTTGGAATTTTTGGAGAATGTACATATAGATAGTGACCGTAATTTTAAAGACTTGCGTTATCCTGTGCAGTTCGTTTTGCGTCCAGATATTAAGTTTAGAGGATTTTCTGCGTCTGTCGCCTCTGGTGTTATCTCAAAGGGTGATGAGATTATGGTGCTTCCTTCTATGAAGAGGTCAAAGGTTAAATCTATAGTAACTTATGATGGGGATCTGGATTATGCTTTTCCTCCTCAGTCAGTGACTGTGACTTTAGAGGATGAGATAGATATCTCTAGAGGTGATATGATAGTTCATCCAGATAATGTGCCAAGTATAGGTCGTCAGTTTGAATGTACATTGGTATGGATGGATGAGACAGAGATGGATCTTTCTACTCAGTTTTATATCAAGCAGGCTAATAATTCTACGATGGCTCATATATCTGAGATTAAATATAAGATCGATGTTAATTCTCTGGAAAAGCTGCCTAATGATAAGTTTCAGCTTAATGAGATAGGTAGAGTGGTTTTGACTACTAATAAACCTTTATTTTTCGATGCGTATAAGAAGAATAAAGAGACAGGTTCTTTTATTTTAATCGATCCTGTTACGAATAATACTTGTGCTGTGGGTATGATTATAGATAAGTATGATTCTAATTTGTCTTTGTCTGAGGAGGATAAGCTTAAAATATCAAAGGGGCTTCCTTTGGTTTCTTCAGAGGATTATGTTAAGAAGTATAATCAAAAGGGCGCTACTATCTGGTTAAAGGGTGAGTCTTGTGACAAGAAGAATGAGTTGGTGTGTCAGTTGCACAGGAGTTTGTTTAATATGGGTACGAGAGTGGTGTTGCTGGATGAGAATACGACTCTTTCTGGGCTTTCTACTGGTTTGGATATGACTCAGGAGCCAAAAGCTACTAGCCTTCGAAGAATCGCTAATATTGCCGCGTTACTTAATAAGCAGGGTATTATAACTGTTTGTTCTTTCGTTTCTATGGGGGTGGATCTTAAACAAGATGTGGAGTCTATAATTGGTGGTGATAATTTCCATTTATTTAATACTGATTTGCTTGTGGGACTTAAGGAGGATAGTATTAATTCTTTATTAAATAATTTAATTAATAAAGGTGTCATTATTAAATAGGTGTAAATGTTAGCTTATGAAGTTTAATGAGATAAAAGAAAAAATAGAGGATTATGAGTCGAGGGGATTGAGGCTGTTCGTCTCTTCCTCTTTTCAGACTCATAGTTTGGTCTTGCTGCATATAATTAGCAGGATAGATAATAAGATTCCTGTGTATTTTATTAATACTGGTTTTTTATTTCCAGAGACTATCGCATTCCGTGACCAGATCGCAGAGTTGTTTGGTTTGAATGTTATTAATCTTAATCCTGATATGGCGAAGTCTGCTCAGAGGGATAAGGATGGAAAGTTTTTATTCACTACGAATCCTTCGCTCTGCTGTCGTATCAACAAGGTGATGCCGCTAGATAAATTATTGCCTGAGTATGATATTTGGATAAATGGTGTGCGTGCTGACCAGAGTTCTGTGAGGAAGAAGATGCTCGTCGAGCAGGCGGCTCCTCATAATACTTTGCGTTTTCACCCTATGCTGGACTGGACTAAGCCTGAGATTTTTAAGTATCTGAAGGAGCATAATATTCCTCATCATCCTTTGGATGCTCAAGGTTATTCAAGTATCGGCTGTGAGCCTTGTACCCGTAAGGTGTTATTGGGGGATGATCGTGCTGCGCGTTGGTTTGGCATGAATAAAACTGAATGTGGACTTAATACTGATTTAATAAAATAATGAAATTTAAAAATATTCTAATAACAGGTGGTGCTGGCTATGTTGGTAGTAGCTTGACCAGGAAGTTAGTCGATATGGATAATGTCGAGTCTATAAAGATTTATGATAATTTGGCAAATGGCAGACATGTGCTTTTATGTGGAGGAATGAGTTCTGATAAGATAGAGTTTATAGAGGCTGATATTTTAGATAATAATAGTTTGAAGAAGGCTCTTGTGGGTGTTGATACTGTTATTCATTTAGCGAGTGTGTGTTCTGGTGGTCATCATTATATGGAGCAGGTTAATCATTGGGGTACGGCTAATTTGATTAATCTGATGGAGGATTTTGAGGTTAAGAATTTCATATTTTTAAGTTCTGCTCAAGTTTATGGGGGCGGAGATAAGAGTTTTTCTGTTCAGGATGAACCTCGTCCTGTTACTCCTTATGCTTCTAGTATGCTTAGAGCGGAGAGATATGTAGAGACTTTGCATAAAAAGTGTAATACTATTATAGTGCGTGCTGCTGAAATATATGGTTATAGTCCTGTTATGGCTTTAGATAATCGTATTAATAAATTAATATTTGATGCTAAATATGATAAAATAGTTCATATAGATGGGGATGGTCTTGCTCATAAAAGTGCTATTCATATCGATGATTTAAGTAAGGTTTTGATTAATTTATTAGAATCAAAAAGTGATTTGACTAATCTCGAGGCTCGTGGGTGTATTTATAATGTAGCTACTGAAATATTTGAAGAGATGGAGATCTATAATAAATTAAAATCTTTCATTCCTGATTTAGAGGCTACTTTTACTAGCCATCATTTGCGTTTACCTGATCTTATATTGGATGCATCAGAGTGTTCTATATTAGAAAAAATAGATTTTAATCAAGCTGTAAAAAATATTTTAGATAGCACTAATTTTTAGTTTAGAGAGAAAGTCTGCCTGGAGAAGTAAGGGGCGAGGGAGTCGGACGCCAAAAAGCTGGTGGTCAATGTGTTTCTTTAAAAAAAAGAGTGGAAGTGTTTGTTATTTAGAATATTAGTTGTATATTTGCAGCCCGCAAAATGCGGATTAGTGCATTAATGAATGCTTAAGTATGCATAATGTATT
>Ga0172377_10006507_pt1 | contig 12034 bp, 7 predicted proteins | sample Pumphouse3metaG_FD_119749 | JGI IMG/M metagenome (GOLD analysis project Ga0172377, IMG submission 119749) | Leachate microbial communities from a municipal landfill in Southern Ontario, Canada - Pumphouse #3 metaG | ecosystem: Engineered > Solid waste > Landfill > Unclassified | place: Canada... | reverse complement strand
TGAACGACCCGCGCATCAAAGTATTTTTCTCGCCTACGGTAAAAGGGGTGGAAAAGGGCGAATACATCTATGCCGGTGTACCAAACTGCGTACGCGACGCGGATGAAGCCAACTATAACGGAGGAGATAGTTACAACTCGCGCAAAGGATACCTCTTTGCAACTCGTCAGTTGGATTCCAAATATGCGTCTCCTACAGCTGCGCAATCCGTGTTATTGGCCTACTCGGAAGTCATGTTCAATTTGGCCGAAGCCCGCGAAAAAGGAATCATCACTCTTGGCGATGCTGCCGAATATTACAAAAAAGGCATTACTGCAAGTTTCGACTATTGGGCAAGCCGCATCCCATCGAATTTCAAAGATATGAAATCGCTGCCTTTCCCTCCTACCGAAGCACTTCAAGCATCGGATGTCATTCCGGATGCCAGTTATTATGAACAACCGAAAGTGGACTACACCGGTACCCAGAGTGAAAAGTTAGAGAAAATAGGTGTGCAGAAATGGATCTCCCTCTTCCTGTGCGGCATCGAAGGATGGACAGAATGGCGCCGAACCGGTTTCCCTAAAGAGATATCGGTTACTCCTCCACGGAATCTTCCATCATCCAGTAATATCAAAGAATGGCCGCGACGTATACCATATCCTCAAAATGAGCAGGTTTACAATACGGAGCAATACCAGATAGCAGTATCCAGACAGGGAGCAGACGATTTATTAACGCGTTTATGGTGGAATAAATAGACATCTCTACCATGAATAAGATAAGAAACGTAAGTTTAGGACTTTGCTTCTGCCTGCTTTTTTGGGCTTGCGGACAAAGAGAAGACAAGGCTCCCGCCGGAATCAAACACGTGTTTGTGGTGGGCATAGATGCGATGAGTACGCAAGGGATGGAGAAAGCCTCTACTCCAACTATGGATTACCTGATAAAAAACGGAGCCATTTGCCGGAGTGTCCGTACGGTGATCCCATCCAGCAGTTCGTCGAACTGGGCGTCTATGCTGGCAGGAGCCGGTGTAGAAGCGCATGGGATAACCTCCAATAGTTGGACGCCGGCTAATTATTCCGTAAAACCTGTCGGCATCACAGACTATGGGATGTTCCCTACGATTGTTGAGGTTGTTCGCAAACAGTTGCCCGACGCTAAAATCGGTATGATCTATCACTGGAGCGGCTTTGGCAACCTATTTGAAAAGAACGTAGCGAATGTGGACAAGTCGTACGAAACGCAACAAAAAACAGCGGAAGCGCTGGCGGATTATATTCGTACGGAAAAACCGGCATTCACGTTCACCCAACTGGACGACGTAGATCATTACGGACATAAGTACGGACACATGACCGACAAATACCTGGCGTGCATCGAGAAAGCAGATCAATGTGTCGGCATGGTGCTTAAGGCCGTAAGAGACGCCGGCATAGAAGACGAATCGCTAATCATTGTAGTAGCAGACCACGGTGGCATCGGATATAGTCACGGAGGTGAATCCTGGGAAGAAATGACCGTACCTTTCATCCTCTACGGGAAAAATATCAAGAAAGGCTTTGAGATACAACAGCAGACCTACATGTTCGATGTGGCACCGACAATCGCATACGCGTTAGGTCTGGATGTCCCCTACGCATGGACCGGGCGTCCAATCCGTTCCGCGTTCGAAGGGGTGGAAATCAAAGCCGACCCAGTCGTTTTCAAGAAACTGTCCTACGGTCCCCGTATAAATGGAGAACGCCATCTGTTTGAACAAGCCGGCGGATTGTTTGTGGATAAAGAGGCTGAAGTTGTAATCGAGCCATATACGAAAGGCGAGAAAGTCTACTTCACTACAGACGGATCGGAACCCACGCAAAAATCACAGCTCTATCAGGCCCCCTTCAAACTGGACAAAACAACCGTTCTGAAAGCAAAGTCGTATGGAAACAGTGGTAGCGAGAGTAAGGCAACAGTTGCCTATTTCCGATTTTTACACCAGAATCAGGAGAATGGAGTAACTGTTAACTACCACCAGGTAAAAAGCCAGGGTAAGCAGTCTTCCATAAAGAAAGAGAAAGCAGTAAGTCAGTGGACAACCAACGAAATCCGGGTCGACGAAAATCAAATTGCCCAATTATTGGAACCCGAACAAACTGCATTCAGTCTGGTTTTTTCTACCTATATCCAAATTGATGTAGAAGGTGAATACCATTTCTATCTGCAATCGGACGATGGAAGTAAATTGTACATAGACGGCGAGAAAATAGTGGACAATGGCGGATCACATGGAGTAATTGAAAAAACAGGATCCGTTGTCCTTGCAAAAGGACGACACGCCTTAACCGTCGAATTTTCCAACGACGGGGGTGGAGGCTGGATTGATGCATTCTACAAAGGTCCTGGCATTCCGAAACAGCTTATCCCAGCCGACAAATTATTCAAAAAGTCCAACGGATAACATACACAACACAGAGGAAAGGCAACTAATCTATACAAGATTGGTTGCCTTCTTTATCAAGTCGTTTTAAGAAACCTCCACATTCACAGGAAATAATTAGATTGCTAAAGTAATTATTTATTATGATTGTTATTCCACAAATCCATTAGTTCCATATCCCCCCAATATAAATGGGTATAACCTGCTATTGTGTTCTTATAACGAAAAAGCACCGTTTTTGTTTTGGAACCTCTTGCATTATACAAACAAGTATCAGTAACCGAAGTACTATCCGAATTGATTATTTGCGAATAATGAAACTCATGACCTTTTAACTCTTCGATACCATTATAGGAAAAAGTCCGATAACCAAGCGTAAGTTTCATGTTGCCCATTGTTGCTTCCTGATTAAAAACACTTGCCAGCGGATATGATTTACCATCTATCCCTGTTACTGCTCTGCACAGGTACATCATACCTCCACATTCGGCAAAAAGTTTTCCACCATTTTCAGCGTATTCTCTTACAGATGCGAGCATAGTTTTATTTTCACTAAGTTTTTGGAGATGCAATTCAGGATATCCACCCGGCAAATAGACCAGATGGGCAGAGGGTAATTTTTCGTCTGTAAGCGGACTAAAGAAAACAACATTTCCTAACCGGTTTAGTTGAGCAAGATTTTCTCTGTATATAAAATTAAAAGCCTCATCACGGGCAACAGCAATACAAAGATCACTCTTTTTTAGAGGTGAAACGAAAACATGCATCTGGGAAGATGAAGGGAAACATACAGACGAAATTTGCAGTAAACGATCAATATCAACATACTCTTCCAACAAGTCAGCCACCCGGTCCGCAAATCCATCCATGCAAAACCCATCATCAAGAGAAAGGCCTAAATGTCTCGAAGGAATCTCAATTTCTTTTAGATTTGGCAGGTAACCCAAACATTCAACACCTGTATCTGAACAGGCTTGCCGAAGGTAATCATAATGAACAGGTGAAGAAACTTTATTAAAAACGACGCCAATCAAATTTAGATCTTTATTAAAATGCTTATACCCATACAGAATCGGAGCAACCGAGTAAGCCATAGACTTGGCATTTAGAATCAACACGACAGGCAAGTTCAGCAACTGCGCAATTTCCGCACTGCTACCCCTTGAACCATCATAGCCATCGTAAAGCCCCATAACGCCCTCAGTTATACAAACATCCGCATCATTGCCATAGTTGGCATAAATATCCCGGACATGCAAATCGGACGACATAAACAAATCAAGATTCACAGATTCTTCTCCGGCAGCCAACTGATGGTATTTTGTATCAATATAATCAGGACCACACTTAAAAGGCTGCACCTTCATTCCCCTATTCTTCAATGCCCTTAGCAGACCAAGTGTGAAGGTCGTTTTTCCGCTTCCCGAAGAAGCTGCACCAATTAACAATTGAGGCTTCATAGATAATTTAATCTTAATTTATTTTGTGCAAATATAAATAAACATCTTAACTTTGCCCTTGATTTGGTGATACGATCGCATTCTGCGGTTTGTATAAAAGGGAATCCGGTTTAAATCCGGAACAGTACCCGCTACTGTAAAGTCCTTACTTCCATCCATGGAGGTAATAAAGGAAAGCAAACTCATGCCACTGTTTCGAAAGAAATGGGAAGGCCGCTTTCAGGACATAGTCAGGAAACCTGCCAGTCAATAAATAAATTCCGCGTTCTCGGGTTAAAGAATGCTATTTATTAACTATTATTTCTCAAACATGAAAAGAAAAAGTTTACTAACAACCCTGCTAGGGGTTTGTGTTGTAATGAATTCGTTAGCGCAGATAACGCTAAGCGGAAAAGTTGTGAACGCTAAAAACGGAGACCCAATCGAGGGAGTCAACGTACGTTTGGAACAAACTACAATCGGTTGTGCTACCAACAGTAAAGGAGAGTTCTCCTTGAAAAATGTAGGAGAAGGCGAGTATCAACTTAGGGTAAGTTGCCTTAACTACACACCGGTTATAAGGAAAGTAAATGGGAGCAAGTCAGGCATGCTGATTGAAATGGAAAGCACAGGTATTAACCTAAATCAAGTGGTTATAACCGGTACAGGTACTCACCACCGGTTACAGGACAGTCCGGTCGCTGTAGAAGTAATTAACGGAAGCGATTTAAAAAAAGCAGGAGTTACCAATTTTAAAGATGCATTAACCATGCTAAATCCCTCCTTTTCATTTTCCACTACGGCTATGGCCAGCTATATGACGGTAAGCGGATTAGGAAACAAACACATTTTAGTTCTTATGAACGGGCAAAAACTTGCCGGAGATGTATCAGGCAATATTGATCTTTCGCGGATCAACCTAAGCAATGTCAAACGTATAGAAATCCTAAAAGGAGCTGCATCATCACTTTACGGATCAGAAGCTATGGGGGGTGTGATTAACATCATAACCGATCAGCCAAAGAATCTGATCAATATAACATCCGAGACTCGTTATGCAGAAGAAAATCAGTTCGATCAGGCGGTTAATCTGGATATTAATACAGGTAAGTTTGGATCGTTTACGTCTTACAACAGACGGCAGGCTGATGGCTGGCAACTAAACAAGCAGACTGTTACTTACGATTCCAAAGGCAATGAAAAGCTGACAGATACGGATAAACAGGCCTCGGACAAGTTCTACTCAAATGTTATTAACCAACACTTTACGTATACCGCAACCAAAGCGTTGTCTTTTTACGCCCGTGGAAGTTTTTATAATAAGGAAAACGACCGTCCGGTAACTGAATACGATTACAATCTGGCTTATCAGGATTATAGTCTGGGATTAGGCGGAAAATATCTTTTGGGTAACGCTAACTATCTTTGTCTCGATTTGTATAATGACAATTTTGAGGGAACGAAGGAATACATCAAAGATGTTACCGACAAAAAAGGGAATATTACTACAGCCAACGGAACATCTGCCTTAAACAAACGTCAGCATTATTACAATGCTAACCTAAAAGGAGTATTCAAAGCAGGAGATTTCAACAAAATCACAATCGGAACTGAATATGTAAATGACAAACTAAAGAACCCGGAAGCCCTTTCCGGAGATAAACAGGTTTATACGCTGGCTTTGTATACACAGGATGAAATAAAACTCTGGCAAAAACTTCAGGCAGTAGTGGGACTACGTTACGTATATCATGAAACATTTAAAAGCAAGCTTACCCCAAAAGTCTCACTTATGTACTCTCCCGGAGCGTTAAATTTCAGGGCAACATATTCAAGTGGGTTCAGAGCACCTTCACTGGAAGAACTTTATTACAACAAAGAAAAGAACGGAACTCTTAGTGCCGGCAATATTAATCTGAAACCCGAAAAGAGCAATTACTTTTCGTTGAACGGTGAATTTATTAACAAACTGTTCTCTCTTTCGGCTACTGCGTATGTTAACAAATTAAACAACCTGATTACCAGCAAGCAAGTCGATCTTACGGAAGCAGACATAGCAAAAGGGATAAGCAAAAGAACTGAATATCAGAACGTAGACAAAGCTCAGGTTAAGGGAGTCGATGTTTCCATAAACAGCTATCTTGGCTACGGATTATCATTGGGCGGATCTTACAGCTTTGCCGATGCAAAAGATACAAACACAAAAACTCGTTTACCACGTAGCGTAAAACATTCAGGAAGTATAAATACGAACTGGAATAAAACCTGGGATTCCTATACCCTGAATGTTAATCTGGCCGGTCGTCTGCAAAGTGAACGATACGAAACAGGAAGCTATGGAAACGCTCCGGATTATCAACTCTGGAATCTCTCAACACGTCATACGTTCAACAACCTTAAAAATTTCATTCTTGAGCCGGGTATTGGAGTAGAAAATATATTTAATTACCGGGACGACCGTCCGTATAACAGTAATTATGCAACACTTTCACCAGGGCGTACATTTTATGTAAGTCTGCTTCTTAAATTCCGCAAATAATGAAAACACCAATTATTCTTTTCAGCTTATTGATTAGTTTAATCTGTCAGGCAAACGACGGGAGCAATTTCATGGAATCGGATATATTCAAATCCATGAAACAAGGAGATAAAGCCGCCTTATTGATTGTCCATTTTGGGACAACCTATGATGATACGCGAAAACTTACAATCGAAGCAATCAATACTAAAATAACGAAGGCATTCTCAGGCGTAACAGTTCGGGAAGCATACACCTCGCGCATTGTAATTAACCGGCTTAAACAAAGAGAGATAGTAAAACAAACTCCAACCGAAGCATTGCTTGCATTGAAAGAAGATGGATACACGCATGTACTCATACAATCAACCAATATTATTGAGGGAATAGAGATGGAAGCTTTACGTCGTGAGGTCGAAAACATGGAATCATCATTCAAAGATATCCGTGTGGGAAATCCACTCCTTTACACCGTCGAAGATTACGAGAAAGTGGTTTCTATTCTGGGAAAACAATATTCAGGAAAGGGTGCGGTTGTACTAGTCGGTCACGGAACCTATACACCAGCTACCGCGACTTACTCCATGTTGGAGTATATGTTAAAGGATAAAGGATATAAGCAAATGTATGTTGGGACTATAGAAGGTTATCCGTCGTTTTCCTCAATGTTACGTCTGTTAAAATCAAGCAAAGAAAAGCAGGTAACTTTAGTCCCCTTTATGTTTGTAGCCGGAGACCATGCCAATAATGACATTGCTGCCAACTGGAAAGAAATGCTCGAAAAAGAAGGATTCAACGTAACAGTAAGTCTGCAAGGATTAGGCGAAAATCCGGATATTCAGAATCTCTTTACCGACCATGCCCACTTTATCAGCACCCATAAAATGATTAAAATTATGGATAAGAAAAAACGGTATGCAAACGAAGAGAATTAGGCCGATGATAACCAAACTGGTTTATTCCATTCACAGGATACTGGGGACACTCCTCAGTGTCCTGTTTTTGATGTGGTTCCTTTCGGGACTGGTCATGATGTATCACACATTTCCCAAGGTATGGGAGAAAGAAAGAATGGAGAAGATGGAAGTGCTGGATACATCTCTTCCGTCCATAGAATCCGTTACTGCACGGATTCCCTCAAACGAAAAGATAGTGAATCTTGAGGTAAGCCGCTTCCTTAAACAAACTATATTTAGAATCCGTACTGATAAGCAAGAATATCTCTTACCGGCCGATTCAATGGAAAAGCTTCCGAACATCACTAGCAAAAGAATCAACCAAATAGCTCACTGCTGGAACAGTGCCCCGGTGGCGCGTGTTGATACGTTACACAAGCTTGATCAGTGGATTCCGTTCGGTCAGCTAAAAAAAGAGCTGCCAATAATAAAATTCTACTTCTCTGATAAAGAGAAACACGAATTATATATCTCATCCCACTCCGGAGAGGTACTACAATATACCACTGTAAAAGAGCGATTCTGGTCGTGGCTGGGGGCTATTCCTCACTGGATTTACTTTACCTCATTACGACAAAACCGGGAACTATGGATAAAGTCTGTCGTCATTTTATCGGCCATCGGAGTAGTTATGACATTGGCGGGTTTGTATGTTGGTATTCATGCGTTTGTTCAGCGCCGGAAGAACAAGCGTATTTTCGGATCACCCTATAAAAAGAAATGGTATTGGTTACATCATATTACCGGATTGATATTTGGTATATTAGTCCTGACATGGATATTCAGTGGCATGATGTCGCTTGTGGACACTCCTGAGTGGATAGCCAAAGAAAAGCAACATTATCCAATACGCCAGGTATTGGAAGGCAACGAAATATATCCGGAACAATATCCGCTGGACTATAGAGAAGTAATCAACCAACTGCACGGAACAGTAAAAGTAATTGAATGGGGACGGTTTTACGGCAAGCCCGTATACCATCTTGTAACAACAGGAAAGAAAACAACATTGGATGCATCCTCTCTCAAAATCCGTAAACTAAAACTTCCGAAAGCATATATAACAAAAGCCATTACTGTCATCCATGGAAAAGAGAGTCGGATACATACGTCTTTACTTAAGGAATACGACACATACTATCTGGCTAAGTCGGGACATCTGCCGTTGCCGGTTTATAAAGTAGAAGTAGACAACAGCGATAAAAGTTGTTACTACATCAATCCTAAAACCGGCATGTACCGTTATTATAACAATCAAAAACGCTGGGACTTCTGGTTATACAAAGGAATGCACAGCCTGGATATACAATGGCTTGTTACCCGTCCGTTACTCAGATTGATTGTTCTATGGATACTGATGCTGGGAGGAACTGTTGTTTCTGTATCCGGTGTAGTGTTGGGGATAAGGTATTGCACCCGTAAAATAAAGAAATTGAAACAGCGAAAACAGGCTTAATTACAAAATAATCCATACGTTTGTATGAACAACAAGATATTGACCAGATGAAGCAAGGGAAAATAGTGGTGGCCGGAATTGGTCCGGGAAATATACAGGATATAACTCCTGCCGTTCAGGCTGCCATTGGCGAAGCCGACGTAGTGGTTGGTTATAAATATTACTTTCAGTTTATTACTGCGCTTATTACACCCGGAACGCATTGTGTTGACACTGGGATGAAAAGGGAAAAAGCACGGGCGGAAGAAGCATTCAACTATGCCGAAGAAGGAAAATCGGTTTGTGTGATAAGTTCCGGAGATGCTGGCATCTACGGTATGGCTCCCCTGATTTATGAAATGAAAGAAGAACGCAAGAGCAACATCCCTGTGGAAGTCCTGCCCGGGATAAGTGCCTTTCAAAAAGCAGCATCCATACTAGGAGCTCCTATCGGGCACGATTTCTGTATTATTTCTCTTTCAGACCTGATGACCCCCTGGGAAAAGATTGAAAAAAGAATTGTCGCAGCAGCGACGGCCGACTTCGTAACAGCCGTTTACAACCCGCGAAGCGACGGACGGTACTGGCAACTGCACCGCCTCAAAGAGATTTTTCTCCGGGAGCGTTCCCCCTTAACACCCGTCGGATTTGTTCGTCAGGCTGGAAGAGAAGAACAAGAAGTATGTACCACCACACTGGAAGCCTTTAATCCAGACCAGGTAGATATGTTTACCGTAGTTATTATCGGCAATTCGCAAACCAGATCATTTGAAAACAAGATGGTTACGCCCCGTGGATATTTTAGGGAAACAAACTCCGGCAAGGCTGGCATCGGACAAGAAATCATGATTCGCAGCTTCCGGACAATCGAAAAAGAACTAAAAAACAAAGACATACCTTTGGATCATAAATGGGCACTGCTCCATGCGATCCATACCACAGCCGATTTCGAAATGGAACAGCTTCTCTATACCGATCCGGGTGCAGTAGCCTTGTTATACGAGAAACTAAGCGCAGGCAAAACAATCACCATCGTTACAGATGTTACCATGGCAGCAGCCGGTATCCGTAAAGCAGCTATACAGCGGATGGGGATCGAAGTAAAATGCTACCTATCCGACCAACGGATCGCCCAAATCGCTTCCGAAAAAGGAATTACCCGTACCCAAGCAGGGATCAGACTTGCCGTAGACGAACATCCGGATGCCCTATTTGTTTTTGGGAATGCCCCAACTGCCCTGATGGAATTATGCGATCTCATCAGGAAAAAGAAAGCTACTCCTATGGGAATAATCGCGGCACCCGTAGGTTTTGTTAACGTAGAAGAATCCAAACATAGGGTAAAACCCTTTCACGAAATTCCCAAAATCATTGTAGAAGGGCGTAAAGGCGGAAGCAATCTGGCCGCCACACTGGTTAATGCCATTCTCAGTTATAACGATGCAGAACAACTTCGTCCGGGGAGGGATGTATAATCTATGAAATTTTATGTAATAGGAATAAACGACAATCCAAACCCGCATTTTACAGACGAAGTGCTTTCGGTAATCCGCTCGGGGAAAATCTTCTCCGGCGGTATTCGTCACCACGGTATTGTAGCGGAATTACTTCCCGTCCATTCACAATGGATAGATATTACCGTACCTTTAGAACGCGTGTTCCAACAATACCAGGCGCACTCCGAAATTGTGGTCTTCGCCTCTGGCGATCCGCTATTCTTTGGTTTCGCCAATACCATACAGAATAAATTACCCGAAGCAAACATTATGCTTTTCCCCACATTTAACTCCCTCCAAATGTTGGCACACCGCATGATTCTTCCCTATCACGACATGCAAATCGTATCACTTACGGGTCGTCCATGGGATGCCCTGGATCAGGCATTGATTGAAGGCAAAGAGAAAATAGGGATACTGACCGACCGGGAGAAGACTCCAGCAACAATTGCAACCCGCATGATGCACTACGGCTATACCAACTACCGGATAACAGTTGGAGAACTACTTGGCAATGAAACAGAAAGTATTCGGACCTACCCCCTCGAAGAAGCAGTAAGTACCAGCTTTCGTTTCCCCAATTGTCTCATTCTGGAACAAATAGCATTACGACCCCGCCCCTTTGGCATCCGCGAAGAAGACTTCCATTTACTGAACGGACGGAAAAAGATGATTACTAAAATGCCGGTCAGATTACTGACCTTAAGCATGCTCGATCTACGTCACCGACATGTTTTCTGGGACATTGGCTTTTGTACAGGCTCTGTATCCATCGAAGCAAAAATGCAGTTTCCTCATCTAAAGATAATAGCCTTCGAACAAAGAGAAGAAGGAAAAGAGCTAATGGAAACCAATAGCCGGAAATTCGGCACTCCGGGAATCATATCCCTTACCGGCGATTTCATGGAAGCAGACCATAACACCCTGCCCGCACCAGATGCCGTATTTATCGGGGGACACGGAGGACAAATGCTCCCTATTCTCAAAAAAGTAAGCCGGCATCTATCTTCCAATGGAATCATCGTGTTTAATGCCGTATCTCCCGAAAGCGAAATACTCTTCCAGGAGGGCGTTCGGCATGCAGGTCTGCAGCTTGTAGGAAAAACAAGCATTACAATAGATAATAACAATACAATCCACGTGTTGTCCGCCAGCTTTCAGAATGCGGACAATCACTCAACAATACAATCCTTATGAAAACAGGTATAGCTATTCTAGTTGTTTCGGAAAACAGCCTCGCACTGGCCCGTACAATCGCAGGGGACCTGCCCGGATCGAATCTTTATTCAAGTTTCGAGTCCGCAGCCACCCATCCTATTCCATCCATTGCAACCTTTATTAAGGAGCATTTCAACAGATTCGAAGCATTTGTATTTATAGGATCACTTGGCATATGCGTCCGCACCATTGCCCCTTATGTAATGGATAAACATACAGACCCAGCCATCGTAAATGTAGACAGTACCGGAAAATATGTTGTATCCGTCTTGTCGGGACATATAGGCGGAGCAAACAGCCTTACCAGGCAAATCGCACGCATCACAGGAGGACAAGCTATTATTACCACCCAAAGCGACAATACAGACCTTTGGGCATTGGACACCCTCGGCAAAACTTACCTTTGGAAAGAATCGGTTCACAATGCAACCATGAACAAGTTAATCGCCTCCTTCGTAAACAAACATCCGGTTGCCCTTTTATTAGACATAAAAGACGAAGGCACCGATTACCTCGAACGAACAAAACCTGATCATGTAACCCTATTCTATCGATACGAAGAAAT
>Ga0172377_10006506_pt1 | contig 12035 bp, 5 predicted proteins | sample Pumphouse3metaG_FD_119749 | JGI IMG/M metagenome (GOLD analysis project Ga0172377, IMG submission 119749) | Leachate microbial communities from a municipal landfill in Southern Ontario, Canada - Pumphouse #3 metaG | ecosystem: Engineered > Solid waste > Landfill > Unclassified | place: Canada... | reverse complement strand
AATACCCCCGGTGAAAAAGTTCCCTCTCTACTGTCCGTTGACAAGCTTACCAACAGGTTGGAAGCTGTACCGCTGGACAAACTGACCGTTTCACAAAATCTGAAAGGAACAGAGCTTTCTCCTGAACAGCAACAAGCATTAAATGAAGGCAAAAAAGTATTGGTAGAAGGCATGATATCCAAAAGAACCATCGGAACCGATAATCCACGGATGTTTGATGCCTATGTACAGTTTAATGCAGCAAAAGGCGGTTATGATTTCACTTATGACGGACTCAATCGCAATAAATACAGACAGGATAACAAGCAGGAGGAAGGTCAAGGAGCGAAACAAGAGCAAAACAAAGTACGCATCCCACAAAAACTATTGGGGGTAAACCTGACTGCCGACCAGCAAAGCAAATTGAGGGAAAACAAATCAGTCTATGTCCAAGGTATGATGAAAGACGGACAAGATCAACCTTTCAACGCCTATGTGAAAATTAATAACGACAAGAACAAACTGGATTTTTTCAAATGGAATCCCGACCGTGCAAAAAAACAGGGCGCAGAAGTAAAACCATCAAACGAAAGTAAGACACAGGTAGCCGTAAACTCACACGGAAAAACCAACGAAGCAACCAAACGCTCCCAAGAACCACTGAAGCAAGGACAGCAAAAGCCTTCTGAGAATCAGCAGCAACAACAGGAAACAAAGAAAGCAGTCAAAAAGTCCAAAGGAGTAAAAATGTAAAACTGTCACAAAACTATAAACAATGAAAGTAATAATTGCAGAAAAACCAAGTGTAGCACGAGACATCGCATCAATTGTAGGCGCTGATACCCGTAGAGACGGTTATATGGAAGGAAACGGATACACCGTCACATGGGCATTTGGACATCTTGTAGGACTCGCCATGCCCGAACATTATGGAATAACAGGATTTCAACGTGAAAACCTACCGATTCTTCCCAAAGAATTTAAACTGATACCCCGTCAGGTTAAGGAAGGGAAAGAGTATAAGAATGATCCCGGAGTTATGAAACAGCTAAAAGTAATTAGAGGGCTGTTTGACAAGTGTGAACAGATTGTCGTAGCAACCGATGCCGGACGAGAAGGAGAACTCATATTCAGATACATTTATCAATATTTAGAGTGTAGAAAACCATTTGAACGCCTTTGGATAAACTCACTTACAGATCAGACCATCGCCAACGGAATGAAGAACCTGAAGCCCGGCAGTGAGTACGACAACCTTTTTTGCTCAGCAAAAGCCCGTAGTGAGGCAGACTGGATAATCGGGATAAATGCTTCACAAGCATTGTCCATCACGGCAGGACGAGGAGTCTGGTCCTTGGGACGTGTGCAGACACCCACACTCGCCATGATTTGCAGCCGTTATTTAGAGAATAAAGACTTCAATCCACAAACCTATTATCAGTTAAAAGTAGATACAGGCAAAGACAAAATCTGTTTTTCCGCCATATCCAAAGAGCGTTATAACTCGAAAACGGATGCAGAAACAATCCTTGAGCGTTTGCGCTCCGCAGAATCTATCCGCATCGTCAATGTTGAAACAAAGCAAGCAGGTCAGGAGCCTCCATTGCTTTACGACCTTACCACCTTGCAGAAAGAAGCGAACTCCAGACACAGTTTTTCAGCCGATAAAACCCTGTTTGTTGCACAGTCGCTTTATGAAGCAAAGCTTATATCCTATCCCAGGACAGGCAGCCGTTATATCTCTGAAGATGTTTTTGCCGAAATACCTGCACTTGTCGAAGGGTTGTACAACCACCCGACGTTTGGCATATCCGCAAAAACATTATTGGAGCATGAGCTCAACAAGCGATCCGTCAACAACAAGAAAGTGACCGATCACCACGCCCTTATCATCACGGATAATGTACCCGAAAGTATTTCGACAGAACAGCGCATCATATATGATATGATTGCAGCACGTATGCTTGAAGCATTTTACGGTAAATGCACCAAAGAAAACACTACGGTTACATTAGAAGTGTCAGATGTTGTATTCATTGCAAAAAGCAGTAAGATACTCATACCGGGTTGGCGTGCTGTCCAGAATGCGCCCGAAGATGAGAAAGAAGATGATGAGATATCTTCCCTGCCTGAATTAAACAAAGGCGAATTGCTTCCCGTCAATGACTCAGAGCTACTTGAAAAGCAGACCAAGCCACGACCACTACATACAGAAGCAAGTCTTTTGTCAGCTATGGAAACATGTGGGAAGGAACTTGCAGATGAAGCGGAACGGGAAGCACTTAAAGAATCAGGCATAGGAACACCGGCCACCCGTGCTGGTATTATCGAAACACTGTTCTCCCGAGAATATATCCTGCGTGAGAAAAAATCCCTTGTTCCTACCAATAAAGGAATGGCGGTTTATTTGGCAGTAAAAGATAAGAAAATTGCGGATGTTGCAATGACCGGATCGTGGGAAAATGCCATGAACAAAATTGAAACAGGCGAGATGAACCCTGACACCTTCCACAGAGGAATTGAAGTGTATGCATCACAGATAACCACCGAATTGCTGGAAAGCAAAATAGAGGGTGCTGACAATCGGGAGTCCCATCCATGTCCAAAATGTAAAAGCGGTCAGGTAACGTTTTATCAGAAAGTTGCCAAGTGCAACAATGCAGATTGCGGACTGACAGTCTTTCGGAATAAATCAGGCAAAGACCTTTCGGACAGTCAAATCAAAGACCTACTAACAAAAGGTAAGACAGGAGTTATCAAAGGCTTCAAGAGCAAAGAAAATAAGCCGTTTGATGCAGCCCTGATGTTTGACGATGCGTACAAAACTGTCTTTTCATTTCCCCAAAAGAAGAGTCATGCAGTTAAACGCAGATAAGCAACAGCCTTTTAATAAATCCCGTTGCAATGGACTCTCTTTTCCGGAATGATTGATCGCTATAATTTCCACAGTTGTGAATCACTCCTGCTAAACAATGGCACTGGGGATAAGCTCCCCGGTGCTTTTTGTCCGTCCGACTCCGTAAAAACCATTTAAAAATAAAAGTAATGATACATAGAAACTCAAACTCCGAACCCACTGAAATGTCCTATTTCCGTTTAAATATGCTGTCCTATCTACGGGACTCTCATCCCGAGTTAGCAAACAACCACTCTTTCGTATCGGGACGTGGCGATATGGCAGCAGAAGCATACAGTGAAGCCATCAAAAACGGCTCAGACCATATTCAGGCAGCAGAAATAGCCAATGAAACCCTGTTTAAGGGATTGCATTTCTCACCCCATTACCTCATTGTGGAAATCCTTCGAAATGAATTTTCTGTTGAAATCCCTGAAAATGAAATCCGCGAAAAAGCCGGAGAGCTAATGCCTGAATGCCGTGACATACTGTCCGCATATAATCTAAATGATGATTTTGCTGAATCAACAGCCTATCAGTTACTCTATACTGAGCTTGTAGGCACAATCTTAACCTTACTGGAAAATGAGTTACAATAAAAAAACACATCTGCGTCAAAATATTGATGCCATCAAACTTGCTTTTCTGCTTGATAAAGAAAACAGAAATGCTACACAGGATGAAAGAAAGATACTTTCTGCCTATTCAGGTTTTGGAGGAATAAAAGCAATCCTAAATCCTGCCGATAAACTCGAAGATATTGAAAAATGGTCTAAATCCGAAGCAGAACTTTTCCCATTGATTCAGGAACTTCACAAGGTACTCCGTGAAAACTCACCAACACCGGAAACATACAAGCAATATACAGACTCACTCAAAACTTCAGTTTTAACGGCTTTCTACACACCAAAACCTGTGATTGATGCCCTGTCAAATGCTTTAAGCGAAAACGGCATATCACCCGCACGATTTTTAGAACCCAGTGCCGGTACCGGTGCATTTATCTCCTCATTCAAAGAAATTTCACCCGAAGCCGATGTGACAAGCTTTGAGAAAGACCTGCTTACAGGTAAGATACTCTCATATCTTTACCCGGATGACCGGGTACGTATTGAAGGATATGAAAAGATGGAAGTAAGATATAACGGTCATTTTGATATTGTAGCATCCAATATCCCTTTTGGAGATGTAGCTGTGTTCGACCCGCAGTTTTCCAATCATAAAGACCGTGCAGTTCGGCTATCCATGAAAGCCATCCATAATTATTTTTTTGTAAAGAGCATACAGGCAACAAGAGAAGGGGGAATCATAGCATTCATCACATCGCAAGGTGTACTCAACTCAGAACAGAACAGATCAATCAGAGAGCACCTGATGAAAGAATGTGATCTGGTTTCTGCAATCAGACTGCCTAACAACCTCTTTACAGAGAATGCCGGAACAGAGGTCGGGAGCGATTTGGTAATTCTGCAAAAAAGAGATGGAAACAGACCCTTGACAAAACAGCAAAATGATTTCATTGAATCAAGGAAACTATCCAATGGAATATCCATCAACAATCTGTTTCGTGACTTCAGCAGAGTAGTACAAACACACTCTAAAATTGATACCGACCCTTATGGAAAACCGGCAGTTGTATTCCAACATGAAGGCGGTGTGGAAGGAATAGCAAACGACTTACAGAAAATGCTGAGTGAGGACTTCCAAAATAATCTGGATGTGCAGCATTACCTGAAAAATGCCCCGGAATCAGAAAATACGCAATCAACAAGAAATACCCTACAACAGGAAAGGGAAGAACATACATTGGACATTGAAGATGCACGTTACAAGAAACTGATAGGAGACACGAAAATAAATAATGAAGAGCAGGAAGATAAGCAATACCCAGATGATTTAAATCCTTTTTGGCAAGCCATAGAAGATCACTGGTCTTCAGAAAACAAACGCCTTAATGACAACGATATTAAATCCACTCCAAGTGTGCAGCCTGAAAAAAGCAGAGTCACAACAAAAACTCAGAACACACTTTTTGATATGGATAACTTAACTGCCGAAAAAAAACCTGTCGAGCCAAAAGTTCATATCCCAAGAGAGGAACCCGTAATCACTTTGTATGATTTGTTTGGCTTTACACAAGAAGAACGTTCACAAGTAAGAAAACCTGCACGACGCAAACAACGGAAGCCACCAAAGCCACAAATAACAGAGTTGCCGTTTATGGATTGGCGAGAAGAAACGGCTTACAACAGAGAGCAGCAGCAAAAGCAGACGGAACGAAATACCCATCCGAAAAGCAACTTCGTTTATCCCGTTGAAGATGCCCGTAAAGTAGAGCACCAGGAACGATTGCGCAGAATGGAAGCTGAGAAAGCAGAACGAGAACGCTTGCTGAGACCTTTCCCTTATAAAAGAGAAAATATCCCCGACCATTACCGAGACGGTTCTTTAATAACAGACGAAAACAACCGTGTCGGATATTTACGGGATTTAAATGGATTTCAACCGATGTTCCATCCGTTGGAACTCACAAGTACACAGCAGATGAAAGCATCCCACTTTATAGAGATAAGGGACACTTATCATCACCTGTATAAAAACGAGGCGACACGTTTGGAAGCCAATCCCGCATTAAGAGAAATGCTCAACAGACTCTACGATGATTTTACCCGTCGTTTCGGAAACATAAACGACCCGAAAAATCTCAGTCTGATAAAGATGGATGCCGGAGGCACGGAAATTCTCTCGCTGGAACGCTACGTAAACGGCAAAGCAACGAAAGCAGACATCTTCCAGCATCCTGTTGCGTTTAATCCCAACGAAATAACTCATGCAGATGATGCACGTGAAGCTCTGGTGGCTTCCCTCAATAAATATGCAGATGTGAATCTTGAATACATGTCAGGGCTAACAAGTGCTACATCCGAAGAAATGCTTGAAGAGTTGAAAGGAGAAATCTATTTTAACCCGATGGTTGGGAACTATGAAATAAAAGACCGCTTTGTAAGTGGAAATGTTATCTCCAAGGCAGACCATGTGGAAGAGTTTATGAAAAACCATCCCGATCACGCACCCGCCAAAGAATCCCTCTTGGCGCTTCGGGAATCCACACCCCGTCCGATACCGTTTGAAGAGCTGGACTTCAACTTTGGTGAACGATGGATACCATCAGGCATATACAGCAAATACGCATCGCACCTCTTTGATACCGATGTATCCATACATTATGTGTCAATCAGAGATGAATATATACTGAATGCAGACAGCAGGAACGTGAAAATATACGACCAATATGCCGTAAAATCTCAAAGCCGCACCTATGACGGAATTGCATTGATGAAACATGCCATGCATAACACGTCACCGGATATCACCAAAAAAATCAATAAGCTGATTGACGGAGAAATGAGAGAAGTAAAAGTGCGTGATGCAGAAGCAGTACAACTTGTCAATTCCAAAATAGATGAAATCCGCAACGGCTTCACCGATTGGCTTTCCCAACAGTCACAGGAATTCAAAAATAGATTATCCGACCGTTATAACCGAACCTTCAACTGTTTCGTACGTCCCGACTATGACGGTTCGCATCAGACATTTCCGGGACTTGACCTGAATGGCTTAGGTATTCCGGGATTGTATCAAAGCCAGAAAGATGCCGTATGGATGGATATACTGAATGGTGGCGGTATTATCGATCATGAGGTAGGTGGTGGTAAAACCCTGATCATGTGCGTAAGCTCGTATGAGAAAAAGCGATTGGGTCTGGTTAACAAACCCGTTATAATGGCACTCAAAGCCAATGTGCATGAGATAGCACAAACCTATTGCACAGCCTACCCCAATGCCAAAGTGCTTTATCCCGGCAAGCAGGATTTCACACCTGCAAAACGAACCCGCATTTTCAATGAAATGAAAAATAATAATTGGGATGCCATTATTCTAACCCACGAACAATTTGGAATGATACCACAATCGCCCGAAGTCCAGCAGCGCATATTACAAGCAGAACTTGACAGTGTTGAAGAAAATCTGGATGTATTGCGCTCCCACGGCAAAGAGGTCTCCCGATCAATGGAAAAAGGATTGATAAAGAGAAGGCTCAACCTTGAAGCCAAACTCAACGATATAGCACACCGAATTGAAAATCGAAAAGATGATACAGTTGACTTTAAACTGATGGGAATCGATCACCTCTATGTGGATGAATCGCATCGATTCAAAAACCTCACCTTTACCACAAGGCATGACCGCGTTGCAGGTATGGGTAATGCTGAAGGCTCACAACGTGCATTGAACATGCTTTTTGCATTGCGTACCATCCAGGAAAGAACAGACAGAGACTTAGGCGCAACATTTCTTTCTGGCACCACCATTTCAAACTCTTTGACAGAATTATACCTGCTCTTTAAATATTTGCGCCCCAAAGAATTAGAACGACAAAACATCAGCACTTTTGATGCCTGGGCAGCAATTTTTGCCAAAAAGTCTATAGATTATGAGTTTTCGGTTACCAATGAAATTGTGCAGAAAGAACGCTTCCGTTACTTTATCAAAGTGCCGGAACTGGCAGCATTCTATGCTGAAATCACCGATTATCGTTCAGCAGAGGATATCGGTATTGATCGACCGGTAAAAAATGAAATCCTGCATAACATCCCGCCAACACCCGACCAGCAGGAGTTTACAAAATCCCTTGTTGAGTTTGCCAAAACAGGCAATGCCGAACTACTTGGAAGAGCTCCGCTATCCGAAAGTGAAGAAAAAGCGAAGATGCTGATTGCAACTGACTATGCTCGCAAAATGTCATTGGATATGCGATTGATTGATCGGGAAAAGTATGGCGATCATGTGGATAACAAAGCATCACATGTAGCCAAAATGATTGCCGATTATTATCAGAAGTTTAACGGGCAAAGAGGAACACAATTTGTCTTTTCCGATTTGGGAACTTATAAACCGGGCGAATGGAATCCAAGTTCTGAAATAAAACGCAAGCTGATGGATGACTACGGAATCCCTGCAAGCGAAATACGTTTTATTCAGGAAGCCAAAACAGACAATACCCGCAAAACCATAATTAAAGATATGAACGACGGGAAAATCCGTGTACTGTTTGGCTCTACCGAAATGTTGGGTACAGGTGTAAATGCACAGAAACGATGTGTAGCCATCCATCATCTGGATGCACCATGGCGACCATCCGATTTAGAACAGCGTGATGGTCGAGGTATCCGCAAAGGCAATGACGTAGCTAAATACCATGCAGACAATAAAGTGGATGTGATTATTTATGCTGTTGAAAAGTCATTGGACGCTTATAAGTTTGGATTGCTTCATAACAAACAACTGTTTATCAGACAACTTAAAAACAATTCATTGGGCAGCAGAACCATAGACGAGGGCAGTATGGATGAAAAAGGCGGAATGAACTTTTCTGAGTATGTGGCTATTCTTTCCGGCAATACTGAACTGTTGGAGAAAGCACGATTGGAAAAGAAGATTGCATCATTAGAATCCGAGCGACAAGCTTTTGCACGCGGCAAATCATCTTCCCGCTATAAATTGGAGGATATCATGAATAGGGTAGAACAGAATAACGGTTATATCAACCGTATCACAAAGGATATGGAAGCTCTTCAGTCCAAAATAAGGTTTGCACCTGATGGCAGCAAGCTCAATCCGGTTCTGTTAATTGGATTGCAAGGCAGCAATCAAAAAGAAGTAGGTTTAAAACTGAATGAGATAGCTGAAAAAGCCAGAACTTATGGTGCATACGAACAAATTGGCACACTATACGGTTTTAACCTTTTTGTTAAATCAGAAACGAGCAATAAAGATGGTTTTGATGTTATACAGAACCGCTTTTTTGTAAAAGGTGAGGGTGAAATACTGTATAACTACAATCATGGTGTTATGGCAACAGATCCGAAGACTGCCGCACAAAACTTTTTGAATGCACTCGGTACTATGCCAAGGCTGTTGGATAAATATAATGCGGATAATGAAAAGCTCCAAAAGGATATACCTGTTCTAAAAGAAGTGGTTGAAAGTATCTGGAGGAAGGAGCCTGAGTTGAAGGCTCTTAAAGACGACCTGCTCCGCTTAGATCGAGAAATACAGCTATCACTTAAGCCTATCGAGGAAAGCGAGGGAACACAAGAGAATAATCCTGAAAAGAACAGTATTGAGCACCATAATAATCAATTTCATAATGAAATGAATAATGGCAGGGTTTATAAATCCATAGACTCTAATCCAAAGGCAGAAATCAATGCCGTAATGGATGATAAATATGCTGTTGAGCTTGCTGAGAGTTCGATTAAAATTGAGAAAAGAGGGGTTAAGCTGTAAGATGAAGTTAATGTGTTCATATGATGATATGTAGAAACTGCATGAGTTTGTGTCAAAATAAAAGCAATGTCTTTTATACTTAAATCGTAAAAGCTAATCTAAGATAGGAGTACGAGTTAAAAAGACACCATCCCATTAACAGTGTAATAATCAATTAGGAGATTTGACTTTTCACTTGAGTGTTTTGTGTGAAAATAGCTGAAAATTAATTATTAAGTCAATTAATATGATTTGCTTTGCTCTATAAAGATATTGGATTAATTAAATCCTTATTTTTATAAGTTATCAATTCCCAAAGCTTGGAAAAAAGTATTATGCCTTTTCTCTGCAAAGTCAATCATAGTTTCATAGTCCATAACCTCAATATAAAGATTTAACTTTTCATTTATTTTAAACAGTGTTCCATAAGGAGTTTGATTAAATCCATTAAAAGTCTCATTATATTCAGTTAACTCTTTATGCAAGTCACATATTACATATCCGAATTTAGGTGTGCTTTTTTGTATGTTTAAAAATCGGCCTCTATCGGATTTAGCCTTGCTTTCCATTAATAATCTAAAATAGTTACTTACCTGAGTATCTAAATTTTTATCCTCAGAAGTATTCATATCTCGTCCAGGTCTTTTAAATTCAAATATGACTAGAGAATTTATATTACTTGGATTGTCAGTAAAAGCCCAAGGAAAATCATAGATCATTAAGTCTGTTTCTTTCTGGCTATCTGACTCTATATGTTGATTTGTACGTATCTGCTTGTCAGAGGTAGTGAATGAATGAAAAGCTAATCGCTCATCTAATAGCCAAAGATTATGATAATCCTTGGGCATAGTTTCGCTTTCAGCTCCCATTGTGAAAATTATATTGTGAAGATCTTCCTCTAACATGTAATTTTCGTTACTTCTCCACTCTAAATACTTTTTAAAAAGTTTTATAATGACTTTTCTCCTAATCATCAAATCGGCTAGTTTCCCAGCAGAGAATGCAGCCTCTTCTTTAAGTACATTATTTATAATGTCGCCAAACTCTTCTTTGTCATATTTTTTCTTATTAAAAGCTCTTTCAAAAGCTTTTGTACGCTTTTGCTCTAATTGATATACCTTTTTATGCAATTCAGATTCTAATCTGTCGTCAGTTGCATTTGCTGGAATATCATTAAAAACATTCTCAACAGATAGTAAGTGCTTATATGCTAGTCTAGGTTTTTTAGGATCAAGAATATAATCTCTAATTCTATTGCTTTTTTCTTTTTCAGCATCATCTATCCATTGAGCATATTGAATGCGAACATTTTCTGAAACATCTTGCAACAGTTCTTCAATACTGATTTCATCATAAACATTTTTATCATCAGCTTTTAAAGGTATAGCAAACTTATTACGTTGATTATTTGCTTTCTCGTCTAGAAAGTCTCCTGTTATGTAGATAGATAAATAATATTTGTTCTGTTTCTCATCAGTTAGTTCTTTAACAAAAGAGGGGATATGGTTAGAGAGACTTATCTTTTTTCCGACCTCTCGTTTATTTGCACATAAGTGTAGTGCATGAATCTTATTCTTATAATTCCTTAGATAGTTTATATTGAATAGAGATTTAATTTTCCCTATTTTGAGACTCTTTACCTCATTATCAAATTTTACAATAGAACTATATATATCATTTACAATACATGATTTATCTGGTTCATTTTCATTGTAGATTCGGATCAAAGGGACTTCATTTGTAATGAAATATAGTAAACAATGCTGGATTATTCCCTCTGCGATATCTTCTAGGCTAATCCTATTCTTGTTTATATAATCTTGAAAGTTCTTTTTGTAATTATTTAAACGAACCACTGTACATAGCTTTTGTTCGCTTGCTGTTTTTATATTTTTTTTACCCTCTGGATTAACTCCATTAATAGAATCAAATCTAAAGACACGATTTGACCACTCGTTGTTTTCGTAATAAGTGCTATTCACCTCCATACTTCCAAAACAAGCTATTACTGTATATCGACCTACGCCTTTGCAGCCCTTATTTTTATTCAAATCAGTAAAAGCATTGTTAAACGCATTAAAACGCTGACTTACAAAACCAACACCATTGTCATATACTTCAAATCCTGAAATTGGCAAGTACGGCTCATCTATACCATCAATGTTTATTTGCTTTCCTCGAATAACTTTTATCGATATTGTTCCTTGCTCCGGCTCTGTCTTATCTTCTATACTTTGAATAGAATTTACTATAACTTCCTGTAATGGTAATAAATACTCATCAGGTTCAATATCAATACCAGCTACAAAGCCTCTAATATTTAATGTTTGTTGAGCCATAAATCTCTCTTGTTAATTGGAGGTTAATAAGTTAAATCGTTGAATCTTTGTCGTAAATAATTCATGTTTCAAAGATACAAATATTAATTATTCAAATTAGGAATATTGAAAAATAATAACTCTAAACCTTTGCTGATCGCTTTTTAAAGGGAATTGCTCCTGTCTCAATTTCTTTTTAGCGACCCCCACGTTTCTTCTCAAAGTTCAATCTGATAAAATTATGTACATCACTCTCCTTATAGTATGTTCTGTGATAAAGCATATAATACTGCAATTCACCTGTACTACGGTATCGCTGAAGCGTTCGTTTGCTTACGTTGAGTAGCTGACAGAGGTCCTGATTATCTAAGAGTAACTCTCCGTCCAGCATGTTTCTTCGTTCCGCCATTTTGTCTAATTTCTTATCCTGTCTGTCTAAGCGATCGATAATCCTTTCCATCCAGGCTTCAAAGTTTTCCTTATCTATAAACATGATTTTTATTTTACAGGTT
>Ga0172377_10006504_pt1 | contig 12035 bp, 8 predicted proteins | sample Pumphouse3metaG_FD_119749 | JGI IMG/M metagenome (GOLD analysis project Ga0172377, IMG submission 119749) | Leachate microbial communities from a municipal landfill in Southern Ontario, Canada - Pumphouse #3 metaG | ecosystem: Engineered > Solid waste > Landfill > Unclassified | place: Canada... | reverse complement strand
GGCATTACGCCGTATCCAAAAGTTACCTGAACTGGTTCGCTCATTTTTTAAACAGCAAGAATGTCAGTATATACTAGACTGACTTTACTTTTGGAATTGTTAGTAACGCAACCGGAGCGCTTAGCGTTGGTGCAAAAGCTTGAGCAAGACATTGTGCAATATTTAAAAGAATTTGAAGCGATTCAAGCGCAAATGGCAGTGCGTAATCGTGTGGTTGAAAGCGTGACCGATCGTTTAGGGCCACAAATAGATCGTAATTTGGTGCAAATTTTCCGTGCGGCGGAAACGCCGGAAGTGGTGCGTTCGTTGGGTGAACTGATGCGCGGAACGATGCAGGCGCGTTTATACGGCCAACGTTTTTTGCGTGACAACCGCAAGGAAACGTTTGATTTGGTGATGGGCGAGTTTAGCGCGATGGAGCAGCAAGTGGTGGCATTGCGTCGTAGCATGACCAATGCGCAACGTATTGAGATGATGCGCGAAACCGAAGGCTTGATTAATGAGTATCGCCAAGGGATGCAGGACCTGAATCAAGCGATTACTCAGCGAAATGTACATATTGCCACCATGAACGACATAGGTCAGCGCATTGAGCAAGTGTCGAATGAAGCGGTAGAAAGTTTTGTCAATGATCAAAACCGCTTAGGGCCGTTTATCGCCAAGCTCAATAGCGACATTATTATGATGATGACGATTATTTCGTTAATTGTGGTTGCGGTGGCGATTGCGGTGGCGATTTTTATCCCGCGTTTAATTGGTCGTGGCTTGAGTGCGATTCAATCCACCTTGGCGCAAATCAGTCAAACCGGTAACTTCTCGATTCGCGCGGATGACAAGCGTAGTGATGAAATCGGCGAAATGGGCAAAGCGGTGAATGGCTTGTTGACCGATATGCAAGGCGCGATTAGCGAAGCCAACAAAGTGGTGGGGGCGTTAGCGCAAGGCCAGTTCGACTTGCGTATTCAGCGTCAATTAGCCGGGGATTTAGATAAGTTGAAACAAGGCATTAACCACAGCGCGGACAATATTGTTGAGGTGATGGGACAGCTTAAGTCGGTGATGGAAAACCTCAAAGCCGGTCGCTTTGATGTCAAGGTCAACACCAAAGCGCAAGGCGAATATAAGGTGATGATTGATAGCGCCGCCGGTTCGATGGCGTCGATGAATGAGGTGATTAACGGCATTAACGCGGTCATGGCGAAAGTGGCGGCGGGCGAGTTCCACGAACGTGTCGCCGTTGACGCGGCTGGCGCAATGGATGACTTGAAACGTGCGATTAACCAAACCGTGGAAGTGTTGGAAGAGGTTATTGGCGACATTACGCAAGTGATGGACGCGCAGACGCAGGGCGATTTGACGCAATCGGTGCGGGCGAATTGTCAGGGTCAGCTTCACCAGTTGAAGCAGTCGATTAACGGCAACGCGGAAAATTTGGCGAAAATCATTGCCGGAGCAGTGAATAGTGCGAATGTGGTGCATGGCGCGGCGGATGAAGTGTCGCGTGGTTCGCAAGATTTAAGCCAGCGCGTACAAGAGCAGGCGGCGGCACTGGAAGAAACTTCGGCCACCATGGACGAGATGAATTCGGCGGTACAAAACAATACGCAAAACGCGGTGGAAGCGACGCGTGTGGCGCGTGATGTACAAACGAAAGCCAACCAAGGCACGCAAGTGATGCAACAGACGATTGACGCGATGAACGCGATTCAAGAGTCGAGCCATAAAATTGCGGATATTGTCACCTTGATTGACGGCATTGCGTTCCAAACAAACCTCTTAGCCTTGAACGCGGCGGTGGAAGCGGCGCGTGCCGGCGATCACGGTCGCGGCTTTGCGGTGGTCGCGGGCGAAGTACGTGCGCTGGCGCAAAAATCGGCGGAAGCGGCAAAAGATATTAAAACGTTGATTGATGAAAGCGTGACGCGTATTGACCAAGGTACTAAGCTGGCGTCGGAATCCGGCGAAGTGTTGGCGGATATTAATAATTCGGTCGAACACGTGACGCAAATGATTGACCATATTGCGCAGGCTTCCAGAGAGCAGGCGGAAGGGGTGAATCAGGTGCATAAAGCGATTGCTGATATTGATCAGGTGACGCAACAGAACGCGGCGTTGGTTGAAGAAACCTCAGCAGCGGCGGAAAGCATGAGCGAACAGGCGACTGAATTGAGCCGTAATATGGCGTTCTTTAAAACCGGTCAGCAAGGTGGTCGTGCGATGTTAGCTAAGCCAAAAGCAGCGGCGAAACCGGCGAGTTTGCCTAAGCCGACGAAAGCCGCTGAAAAACCGGCTGGCAAAGCGCCACAAAAACCGGCTGCCGATGAGTGGAGTGAGTTTTAATCTGCACTTATTGCAATTGGCGTAATACGCGGTTGTAACGGATAAAACGCCTCGGTTAATCGGGGCGGTTTATCCGATCCGTTTGCCTTGGCCGCGGCGGCGAGGGTAAACGAATCGGATGAATGTGCGGTAATGCTTAGCCCGTATGTGGCATAAACAGGCGGAATTAGCAGGCCTGCAAAAATTAATGGATAAAATGAATGCGTAGATTTCATCACAGCCTTGTTGAGCGGATTGTTCTCGTATCCGGTTTGGCGATTATGCTCACCATGGCGGCATCGGCGTTGTTGGTGACGCAAATGGTGGTGAAAGATACGCGCGATTTGTTGCATGAGCAGCAGAAAAATCTCACCGATATGGTGGTGCGTCGATTAGATAAGGCGATTTCTCAAGGGCAGGCGATTTTGGTGTCGGCCACGGAGCAAATTGTTGAAAATGATCAACTGGTAAGTTATCAAAAGCTGCAGACGCTGCTGAATAACCGTGTGTTTTTGCATGATTTTTTTAATGGCGGCTTGGTGGTGGTCGACCAATCAGGGCATATTATCGTTGATTCGCCGGTATTGCCCGGCCGCGTTGGCCGTTATGTCGGTGATCGTCCCCATGTGCAAGAAGTGGCGCGCACTAAAAAGCCCTATATCACACGACCGTTAATCGGTCTGTCATCAAACCTTCCGGTATTTATCATCAATGTGCCGATTTTGGACAGTCAAAATAACTTGCTGGGCTTTCTGTTCGGTGTGATGCGACTGCAAGAAAATAATCTGATTCGTGATTTAGCGCATGAAGTGTTTGATTCGAAAGGGCGCTTGTATGTGATTGACCAAATGAATAACGTGGTGGTGACGTCTACCGATGATGCCCACGTTCATAAATCGCTGCTCGATCCGCAAACCTGCGCAAATATGTTTGCACAAATTATGCAGGGGCAGCGCCAAGGCATGGCGTCGTGTCCGCATCATGGTGAAGTGATTTATACCGCTTCATCGCTACAAAAAATGGGGTGGGATGTAGTGTATACCTTGCCGCAGTCGATGCTTAAAGCCCATGTGAGCGATTTGGTGTATAGCTTAGTGATGTTGAGTTTGGTGTTGGTATTGATTGTTGGTGTGGGGGTGGCGTTGTGGATGCGTTCACAATTAAAACCGTTACAAGTGACCGCTGATACGATTAACGATATGGTGAAAGGCCGTATTGAAGCGCGCAATTTGCCGGTGAGTAGTCGCGATGAAGTGGGCCGTTTGGTGTATGCGTTTAATCGTTTGTTAGATAAACAGCGTGAGCAAGCGGTTGATCTACAGCGCTCAAAATTGGCGGCGGAAAAGGCGAATCAGGCAAAATCGGAGTTTTTGGCGAATATGAGCCATGAAATTCGCACACCGATGAACGGTATTGTCGGTTTGAGCGAATTGGGTTTGCATGAGCAGGATGTGAAAAAATTACGCCAAACCTTAAATAAGGTGCACCAATCTGCGCGTTTACTTCTAGGTATTATTAATGATATTCTTGATTTTTCTAAAATCGAGGCGCGTAAACTAGAGATCCATTCGCATCCGTTTTTTTTGGATAAATTACTCGATCATTTAGCGAGCTTGTATGCGCATATGGCGCAGGAAAAATGTTTGAAACTGAATTTTTATTTTAATCCGGGTTTGCCGCGTGCGTATGTGGGTGATGAGCTGCGATTACGTCAAGTCTTAACTAACTTAATTAGTAACGCGATTAAGTTTACCCACGAAGGTCAGGTTGAGGTGCAGGTGCATTTATTGCGCAAAGAGCCGGATCGGATTTGGTTGAAGTTTTCCGTTAGCGATACCGGAATCGGGATGTCGTTGCATCAGCAAAAAAATCTGTTTACCGCGTTTAGTCAGGCCGATACATCGATTACCCGTGAGTACGGCGGCACGGGTTTGGGCTTGGTGATTAGCCAGCGTTTAGTCGAGGCAATGGGCGGCCATTCGATTGAGTTGGTAAGCGAGCCGGGGCGCGGGTCGATTTTTAGTTTTGAATTACCCTTAAACGTCTGTACGCCGGAACAAGAGCAGTATTTGATGACCTTGCGCACGCAGGTTGCGCCGAGTGAGGGTCGTTTGCGCGGTCATGTGTTATTAGTTGAGGATAATGCCATCAATCAAGAAGTAGCACAAAAGCAACTGCGAAAAATGGGCTTGACGGTGATGTTAGCGGAGCATGGTCAGCGCGCGGTGGAGTTGGCGCGCTCGCTGAGTTTTGATGTGATTTTAATGGATATTCAAATGCCGATTATGGACGGCTATCAGGCGGCGCGGCGTATTCGTCAGTTTAATCCTGATGTGCCGATTGTCGCTTTGACAGCGGCGGCGATGGTCGAGGATCGTGAAAAAGCGTTGGCGGCGGGGATGAATGGACACTTAGGCAAGCCGATAGATAAGCACGAGTTATACAACGTGCTGGCGAATTATTTACGCGTCGAGCCGGGGACGACGGTGCGGATAGTGGAGCCGCAGACGATGTCGGCTGACGATGGCGATGTTTTAGCCGATTTGGATATTGCGGCCGGATTGGATTTATTATGCGACGATTCATCTCACTATCAAGCGCTGCTGCATGAGTTTGCCCATCAGTTGAGTACCGATTATGCCGGTTTGATAACCGATTTAAACGGCCTGCAAGCACAGCCTAAAAATAGTCAGGCTTGGTCGAATTTGCAGACCCAGGTGCATAGCTTAAAAGGCGTGGCGAGTAATTTGGCGGCGAAAAAACTGGCAAAAATTAGCCATGAAGTAAACCAGAGTTTAAAGCAGCGCGTGGTGCCTTCGCAGGCCTGCATTCAGCAGTTGCAGCAGGCGATTCGCGCGTTGCAGAACGAAATCAGCCAGTGGTTAGCGCAGCAGGCTACGCCTTTAGTTATCCTGCCGAGCACCGCGCCGTCCAGCGAGCAGACGGCCGACGCGCCAGTTGATTTTTCGCATCTTAATGTGTTGTTGGCAGAGGATAATCGTTTAAATCAGGTGGTGGTGCTAAAGCAGTTAAATAAGCTTGGTATTGAAGCGGACTTGGCAAAAGACGGCATGGAGGCGATTGAAGCGATGCAGCGCAAGCCTTATGACGTGGTATTTATGGATATGGAGATGCCAAGAATGGACGGTGTGAGCGCGACTCAAGCGTTGCGCGCTAACCAAAGTTGGCATCAGCCTTATGTGATTGCGTTAACCGGTAATGCGTCCGAAAGTGATCGGCAGGCCTGCTTGGCGGCAGGGATGAATGACTTTATCGAAAAACCGGTGAGCGAGGGGGTGTTAAAGTCAATTCTGCTGAAAATGTCAGTGGGGCAATAAGCATGGTTAAAGCGCTGCGGTTAGTGAGCGGGTCAGTCATATCGTGGGTTGATAATTTCCACGCGCCAAAACGCGACCTACCCTGTTAGGCGAGTAGTTCGCGGCGAGTTTGTTGAATCAGGGCGTGTAGTGATTGTTGCAGTGAGTCGAGTTGTTGTGTGAGCCCTTGTTTACACGCGGTTTCAAGTTGCAGCGCACTATCGGCGAGTGCCAGCGCACCAATCATGCGGCTGCTGCTTTTGAGTGAGTGTGCCTGCTTGGCGAGATAGCTGAGGTCATCGCTTCGGTGGGCGAGCGCTTCGCTCATGTCGTCGAGCTCATCGAGATAGGCGCTAAGGGCTTCAACAAGCATTAACTCGCCAAGGTCTTCTAGCAGTTGTTGATATTGTGCGCTTTGGCGTAAAGGGATGGCGTGGGTCATAGATTGCTGGCCTGTTTTGTGCATACTGTGCGATTAATTAATGAACAATAAGTATTATCGCTGGAATCTTGCTCATTGCCAATGCTATCATCTTAAAATGAATGTTTTGTTTAAGTAGTGATAATTAAGCATAAGTTGACAGATGTTTGCTTTAATGCGGATTAACTTCATATGGTGTTGGAAAATCAAGCGTTAAAACGCTAGCCATAAAATCATAATGACTTGAAACCGTGTGATAAAAAATCGATAAAAGATTAAAAAATAGTCGCCTACTTGGGCAAAACAGAGGACAAAGTATGAATAACGAATATTTTTTACCCGCGGATTTGGTCATTCTTTCCACCGCCGATTTACAGGGTAATATCGTTGATTTCAATGCGGGTTTTCAAGAGGCATCGGGCTACACCGAAGCGGAGTTACAGGGCAAACCGCACAATATGTTGCGTCATCCGGATATGCCGAAACAGGCGTTTGAGGATTTTTGGCGTACGATTAAAGCTGGTTATCCTTGGTTTGGTATTGTAAAAAATAAGCGTAAAAATGGCGATTATTATTGGGTAGCGGCGAATGCCACGCCGATTATCGAAAACGGCAAAATTAGCGGCTATTTATCGGTGCGTTATCCGGCCAGCGCCGAACAAAAACAGGCCGCCAGCGCATTGTACGCGGCGGTGCGTGAAGGGCGTCAGTCGTTTCCTTGGACCGTGACGCCGTGTGTGCGCAAACAGGCGCTGAGTACTTGGGGCGTAGGAGCGGTTGGCGCTGGGTTGGTTATCGCGTTAGCTTGGTTGGGCGATGCGACGCCCGGCGGTGTGTTGTTGGCGGGTGGTGTATTGGCATGCCTTGGCTTTTTAAGCTGGCGTGCTCGGCAGGGGCAAGCGCCTTCGCTGCGCTTGCAAAAGGGGGTTGAGGCGATTGCCAACGGCCAATATCGTGACAAGATTGACGATGCGAGCGCTTGGGGGTTTGCGCTCAATATGATTCGCTCGCGTGTGGCGGAAGCAGCGGCGCGTAATTATGATGCGTTACGTGCTTCGCAGGTGTTATCGACCGCCATGAATGCGGCGAGTACCAATATTATGGTGGCGGATGCCGATTTTACTATCCAAAGTATTAACCGCTCGTTGCAGGCGATGTTTGAACGTAATGAGGCGACACTTAAGCAGGTATTGCCGCAGTTTAGTGCCGCTACGGTGGTCGGATCGAATATGGATCTGTTTCATAAGAACCCGGCACATCAGCGTGCAATGGTGGCGGCGCTAAGCGCGCCTTGGACGGGGGAGTTGCATTTAGCGGATTTGGTATTGCGCTTGACGGTGGTGCCGATTATTCATCAAGGTAAAACGCTGGGTTATGTGGTGGAATGGTTGGATCGAACGGAGGAAGCACATACGACGCAGAATATCATTGATGTGATGCAGAATATGAATGAAGGCTGTTTTGATTCGCGCGTTGAGTATGACGCAACCGGCAGTTTGGGCTTGATGAAGCAGAATATTAATAGTTCGATGCAGCGCATGGCGGAAGCGGTGAACGCGATTAGCGAAGTGGTCGAAGCGCAAGCGGCTGGGGATTTGACCAAGGAATTACCGAAAGGCGTGTTTAAAGGACAAATCCACGATTTGAAAAACGCGATTAATTATTCAACCGAAAAAGTTAAAGAGGTGGTGCGCGCGGCGATAGAAGCGTCGGATATTGTCAGTTCGGCATCGGCACAGGTATCGCAAGGCGCGCATGATTTATCTGAGCGTGTGCAGTCGCAAGCGGCGGCGTTGGAGCAAACCAGCGCCACGATGCATCAAATGGCTTCGGCGATTGAAAATAACAGCGCACATTCGCATAAGGTGGCGTTGTTGGCGCAGGAGGTAAAACAACGCTCGATTGAGGGCGCTGGGGTGATGCAACAAACGATTGGCGCGATGAATGCGATTCAGGAGTCGAGCCATAAAATCGCTGATATTGTTACCTTGATTGATAGTATTGCCTTTCAAACCAATCTATTGGCATTAAATGCGGCGGTAGAGGCGGCGCGCGCCGGGGAACAGGGTCGCGGATTTGCCGTAGTCGCCGGTGAGGTGCGTGCGTTGGCGCAAAAGTCGGCAGAAGCGGCGAAGGATATTAAAACGCTGATTAATGATAGCGTCACGCGCGTCGAAAACGGTACTAAACTGGCCGAAGCCTCGGGTGAAATGCTCAATGGTATTACCTCGTCGATTGAGGAGGTGGCGGATATGATTGAGCAGATTGCGCAGGCTTCAAGTGAGCAAAGCGCGGGAATTAGTCAAGTCCATCAAGCGATTGTGCAGATTGATGGGGTGACACAACAGAACGCGGCGTTGGTCGAGGAAACGACAGCGGCGGCGCAAACCTTGAATAGCGAGGCGCATCGTTTACGCGATACCATGGCGTATTTCAATACTGGTAAGGCGGCGCAGGTTAAAAACGCGTTGTTAATGCCGTCGCGATAAGGTGGATGTACTCGATGAAGACTTTTTGGCAGGCGCTTAAAGAAATGTGTTCGTGCTTTTCGTCTTGCTTTTCTAGTGGACACCAACCTTCGGCGCATAGTTTGAATGCGCCTTTGCTGGCGGGTATTTTGCAAAATGTGCCGGTGCGTGTGTTTTGGAAAGATGCCAGTGGCCGCTATTTGGGCGCGAATGCGCTGTTTTTGCAGGATGCGCAGCTCGATAACGCTCAGGCGTTAATCGGTAAAACGGATTTTGATTTGCCTTGGGCGGCTGAGCAGGGGCGTGCATATCATTTTGATGATTTAGAGGTGATATTTACCGGCCAGCCTAAGTTGATGAAAGAGGACGTTAGTGTGGATGTCAATGGTCGGATGAAGGTGTGGCGTACTTCGAAAGTGGCGCTGTTTGATCAAGCAGGTCATGTTATCGGTATGCTGGGTACTTATGAAGATATATCTGACAATAAGCACATAGCGGCGGATACGCGTCCGCGTTAAGGCTGTTTAGGTTTCGCGGATAGGGCGCGAACTTGGTCAATGATCGCGCATAGCTTGGGTAGAGCGTCAATCAAGCGCGCAGTTGGTCGTTGAAAATGGTCGGCATTTAATGGATAAATTTGTCCGTTTTGTATGGCGGGTAGGTGCGTTATCAGTTGCCAGTCTGCCAGCCATTGCTGTTGTACTTCTCCTAGGCCTCCCAATAGTATTGCATCCGGGTTTTGCGCTATCACGGCTTCGAGACTGACATGGGGCGCGAGGCTATCGAGTGTGGCGAATATATTGTCTGCGCCACATAGCGCGAGTGCTTCGCTAATAAATTGCGGCCCGCCGAGGGTGATCAGAGGCTGATTCCAGACTTGATAGAATACGCGGACTTTTGTTTTGGCTTCATTCGCTTGGCGCAGGTGTGCGAGTTTATTGCGTAGACGTTGTGCTTCCTGTTGCGCTGAGTGTGTTGTGTCGGCGCGCGCGCCGATTTCTTCAATAAGCTTGGGAATGTCGGCGAGCGATTGGGTATCGCGAATTAACAGCGGGATGCCGGTTTTTTCCAAATGGCGTAACGCGCTTATTGGGTTGCCGGATCGCCAAGCTAAAATCAAGTCGGGTTGTAATTCGATAATCCGTTCGAGGTTGAGGGCGTTATAGCTGCCGACGTTCGCTAGTTTTAGTGCGGCTGGCGGATAGTCAGAAAAACTGACTACGCCAACGAGTTTATCACCCGCACCAGCCGAATAGGCTAGCTCGGTTAGGCTGGGCGCGAGGGAGATAATACGTTGTGCCGGTGTTGATTCGGCCAAGGCGTTGAGGCTGGTTACAATCAGGCCAATCGCTAGGAGTGTGGCGAAAATGGTTTGATGTTTATGGCAGCACATAAATCAATAATCCTAACAAAATCAACAAAATTAAGCTTAAATCCACCGGAGTTTGCTGGGCGAGCGCGCAGCGTAAGTGCTCGGCTTCAACCTGTTGCACGTCAGTCGGTTGGCCAAACCAAGGTTTGTGTTCAAGTCGGCCAAAATATGAGGTCGGGCCACCCAGTTGTGCTTTACACAGCCAAGCCATGGCTGCTATCGGATAGCCGGCATTCGGGCTGGCGTGGCCACGCGCTTGTTGCCAAACGGCCTTAAGGTTTAGATTGTGGTTAAGCAACAGTAGCAGTATGGCGGTGAAGCGGGCAGGAAGCCAGTTGGCGATGTCATCTAAGCGCGCGGCTATTTTGCCGAATTTTTCGTAGCGCGGGGTGCGATAGCCGACCATGGAGTCGAGGGTATTAATCGCTTTGTATATCACCAGGCCTGCTAAACCAAATAGTAAAAAATAAAACAAAGGTGCGATGACGCCATCGCTGAGGTTTTCGGCATAGGTTTCGATGCCGGCGCGATAGCATTCGCTTGTGCTCAGTTGTGCTGTGTCGCGGCTGACGAGCATCGAAAGCGGTTGTTGCGGCTGTTCGCAGTGCAGCAAAGCGCTTACGCTGTCGTGTAGCATACGATGGGCTAAAAAAATCGAGCCGATGATCGCGCCGAGCAGGATCGACCAAAATAGCGGTAAGGCTAGAATCAGCATTTGTACTATCACAGCCAGCAGCAGACAAACCGCGATAACCCAGATTACCAATAAGCCGCCACGCAGTAAACTAGCTCGATAGGCGTGTTTTTCGAACGCGCTGATCAGTTTGCCTATGCCGATAACTGGGTGGCTTTGGTTTAAAAATTCGCCAAACAGCCGATCAATCAGCAGCGCGAATAAGGCGGATAGTAAAATCCATAGCGGGTCAAATAACAGCATCGTTTTCGGCTTGGTAATGGGGGCTAAGCTGATTAAGAGCGTGAATCAGGCGTCGGTGGATGGGCGGGCTATGCAGCGCAATGCGTACAAAATGTGCACCTAGGCCAAAACTATCACACGGACGTACGAATATTGCTTGTGCGCTGAGCGCGTGCGCCAGTGTTTGTGCTGGAGGGCGGGTGTGTGCGAGTACAAAGTTGGCCGCGGAGGGGAGCACCTGGTTGATGAGTGGATGGGCATTCAGTTGCGCCACTAAATCGGCTTTTGCGCTGTGTAACCAACGTTGGGTGTGTGCATCAAATGCACTATCGCTCAGTGCTTGGCTTAGGATGTCGCTATCAAATGATGAAATTGGCCAAGCTGGTTGTGGCCAAGCTGTCAATACGTCAGGGTGGGCAAATACCGCACCGACCCGTAAACCGGGGCAGGCATAATATTTGGTGAGGGATTGTAAAATAATAAGGTTTGGCCAGTCTGCGATGAGCGGGCGCAGACTTAAGTGCGAGTCAAACCCCAAAAAAGGCAAAAACGATTCGTCCATTAGCACCCAACACCCTTGCTCGCGCCAGTGTTGTAGCAGCGGACGCAGAGCGTTTGGAGTCCAGTAGCTGCCATCTGGGGTTGCGGGGTTGACCCAAACTATCCAACTGTTTTTGGCAACCGGTTGTGATAATAAATCGTTTAAGCAGGCCTGCTGATTTGTGCAAGCGAGGGGGCGTTGAATTTGAATTACTTTGCGGCTGTAAGTTTGAGCGGCACGTTGGTATTCGCTGTAAATCGGCGTGTAAAGTACCGTGATGTCGGGGCGAAAATGCGCAAACAATGCCAAAATTGCGCTGGATATGCCGTTGGTGAGCCGGATGTGGGCGCTTTCGAGTTGAAATTTGTTGGCTAATAATGCGAGCAGGTTGTGATCAGTTTGGACGGGATAGTGCCGCCATAAGGCAGCGTTGATGCGTGGACGAGTGTCGGGTAGATTGGGGTTAATGCTGGCGGATAAGTCAATTAGGGTTTCTAGCGCTAGGGTGGGCGATAGGTCGTGTTGTTGCGCGTGGGTAAAAAATTGTCCGCCGTGTTGCCACATTATAAATCAATGCCTTTTTGCGCTTGAATACCGCTTTTGTAGGCGTGTTTTTCGTCTTTAATTTCTGACACGGTGTCCGCCAGCTCGCGTAATTCGGCTAACGCGCCACGCCCGGTT
>Ga0172377_10006501_pt1 | contig 12038 bp, 8 predicted proteins | sample Pumphouse3metaG_FD_119749 | JGI IMG/M metagenome (GOLD analysis project Ga0172377, IMG submission 119749) | Leachate microbial communities from a municipal landfill in Southern Ontario, Canada - Pumphouse #3 metaG | ecosystem: Engineered > Solid waste > Landfill > Unclassified | place: Canada... | reverse complement strand
ATTTATGTTTGAACAAATTGCATTTTACCTTTTCTCTATTTTAACTATCGGACTTTTTTTAGTGACCGTATTGAGCAATAATATCTTGTACGCTATGACATCCTTAGCTTCAGGAATGGTGCTTATTTCGGGCTTTTTCTTTTTGAATGGAGCTGACTTTTTGGGTGTGGTGCAACTCATAGTTTATGTTGGTGCAGTTATGGCTCTATATGCTTTTGGTATGATGTTTTTTAATGTTACTAAAACAATAAAAGAAAAGAATACGTCCAATGTCTTAGTGTTTGTATTGGGTGTTTCGATTGCTTTGCTTATGGTAATAATGTTCGCGGCTCCAATTAGCCCAGAGGTTATTTTTGCCTCAGTAACTCCTGAGCCAAATACAACAAACCCTGAAGCCGTGGGCCTAGTATTATTTACAAAATATTTGGTACCTTTTGAAGTAGCTGCAGTGATGTTGCTTATTGCCATGATAGGCGGTATTATCTTGGCAGGTAAGAAAATGGATCAAAGTCTTACAAAAACAGACGAAGAAAATATCATACAGAAGGATATAAAATGATAGGACTCAATCATTATCTTATAGTGGCTGGATTGCTTTTTGCGATCGGTCTTATCGGAGTTATTAGAAGAAGAAATTTACTTATGCTATTTTTCGCTACAGAGATCATGCTAAATGCAGCCAACGTTGCTTTTGCAGCTATATCTCATTATTACAATGATCTATCAGGCCAAATGTTCGCTTTTTTCATAGTAGCAATAGCTGCCAGTGAAGTTGCAATAGGCTTGGGATTATTGATATTGTTATACAAAAAACAAGGTACGCTTGATCTTGATGATCTTGCATCAATGAAAGGATAGTCATGGAAAATTTAGTTTATATTGCTCTTTTTGCGCCACTGGTTAGTTCACTGTTTGCCGGACTATTTGCCATGAGCCCTAGACAAACTTTTGTTGGTGTTATTGCATCATTGTTATTGTTCGTATCATTTGCGTCTTCTGTTGTATTGGGCTATCATATAGCTACTACCGGAGCAAGCGTACATGTAACTATGATGGATTGGATCAGTGTTGCTGATTTGCATATTCCTTTTGGATTTATGGCTGATCAAGTAAGTGTTACCATGATGGTGGTAGTTACCTTGGTCTCTACTGTTGTTCATATCTATTCTATTGGGTATATGGATCATGATAAAAGCTTTAACCGTTTCTTTTCATATCTTTCCGCATTCGTTTTCTCGATGCTTGTACTTGTCATGAGTGACAATTTTGCCGGACTTTTCATTGGTTGGGAAGGCGTTGGTGTTTGTTCTTGGCTGCTTATCGGTTTTTGGTATCATAAACCGGATGTCAGCAGGGAAGAAAACCCGTCTATCTCTCCATCTTGGGCAGCAAATGAAGCGTTTATCATGAACCGCATTGCTGACCTTGGTATGCTTGTGGGCTTATTTATTATATTTTGGAGTACGGGAAGTTTGCAATACGATGTTGTATTTGCACAAATCCCTAACCTTGCACCTGCAGTATTAACTGCAGCAGCAGCAGCACTTTTCATTGGTGCAATGGGTAAATCGGCACAATTCCCGCTTCATACATGGCTTACAGATGCAATGGAAGGGCCTACTCCTGTATCTGCACTTATCCATGCTGCAACCATGGTAACAGCGGGGGTATTTTTGGTTATTAGAGCAAATCCTATCTTTTCAGTTACTCCTGAGGTGAGTTATTTCATAGCAGCACTTGGTACGTTTGTAGCATTTTTTGCTGCATCTATGGCACTTGTTAACCGCGATTTGAAACGCATAATTGCATTTTCAACATTGTCGCAGCTAGGTTATATGTTTGCAGCCGCAGGACTTGGTGCTTATTGGATAGCACTTTTCCATTTGGCAGCACACGCATTCTTTAAAGCATTGCTATTTTTGGGAGCAGGAAACGTTATGCATGCTATGCATGGAGAGCTTGATATCTTTAAGATGGGTGGACTCAAAAAGAAAATGAGATGGACATATGCATATATGGGCCTTGCTTCTTTGGCACTTGCAGGTATCCCTCCATTGGCCGGTTTCTTTTCAAAAGATGCGATCATCGAGACAGCATTCAATGAAGGTACACTTATACTGTGGGCGATGCTTGTGATAACTGCAGGTATGACGGCATTTTATAGCTTTAGACAAGTATTCTTGACATTCTTGGGCGATGAGAGATATAAAGAATTTGGTATCCATCCTCATGAAATGTATGGTTTTGTACTTGTAGCTATGTCTCCTCTTGCCATATTGGCTGTTATTGCCGGATTCTTTAGAGATTGGTTTAATTCTTTTATTATTAATTTGTTGCCAAATTATGAAATGAGCGAACACACTCATCATCTAGCATTGATCTTGGGTGCTATTGTGTTGGTGGTTGCAGTATCAGGCATTGTTTTAGCTTACGTGAAATATGCCAAAGGATTAAAAAGAAGTGAAAAAACAGAAAACAGCTTTGTTTTCAAGCTTCTTGCAAATCAATACTATATCCCTAAGATCTATGAGGCTTTGATCACTAAACCGTATGCAGAGATCTCTAAGCTTATGTGGACAAAAGTGGATATGCGCATAGTAGATGCTACGGTTGACGGTATTGCCAAGGTTATATATAAGAGTGGAGATAGTTCACGTAAGATGCAAACAGGGAATTTATCAAACTATCTAAATTGGATGGCCGGTGGAGCTTTGGTATTGTTGTTTATAACTGTCGCATCATATGTGATAGGGTAAGGAGAGAGGATGAGTTTTATTTTAAGTGTATTGATATTTTTTCCGCTAGTTGCCGGAATATTGGGATTTGTAGTTGATAAAGGGAGTGCTAGAGTTTACGGTATCAGTATAGCAGCAGTAGAATTTCTTTTGTCATTGTGGCTGTGGATGAATTTTGATGCTAATAGTGCTTCTATGCAATTTATAGAGTTTTTTCCGATTGTAAAAGATTTTGGGATCAATTATTATGTCGGTGTTGACGGCATCAGCCTGTTTTTGGTAGTTATGACTACGTTTATGACTCTTATAGGCATGGTTAGTATGACTATCAAAAACGAGATAAAAAACATGGTCGTCACTCTTCTTTTTCTAGAGATGACGATGGTGGGCGTTTTCCTTGCTCTTGATGCTATTGTTTTTTATCTCTTCTGGGAGCTTTCACTTGTGCCTATGCTTTATATTATCGGTGCATGGGGCGGTCCGCTTAGAGTTTATGCGTCGATCAAGTTTTTCTTGTATACATTTACAGGTTCACTGATTATGTTAGTCGGCATGCTGTTTGTTGCGTATAGTTTTTATAGTATTACGGGTGTATGGAGCTTTGCTCTTACGGATTGGTATGCTCTTAAATTTGATCTGCATTATCAGTTTTGGCTATTTTTGGCATTTTTTGTTGGATTTGCTATTAAGGTGCCTATGTTTCCGTTCCATACTTGGTTGCCATATGCACATGGTCAAGCACCTACAATAGGTTCGGTTATCCTAGCAGCAGTATTGTTAAAAATGGGAACATACGGTTTTGTGAGATTTTCACTCCCTATGTTTCCTGATGCTTCTGTGATGATGATCTTGCCTATAGCTATTATCTCTATTATTATGATCATATATACAGCAATGGTGGCTTATGCACAAGAAGATATGAAACAAGTGATCGCTTACTCATCTGTATCTCATATGGGTATCATTATGCTCGGTATTTTTGCTATGAATTCACAAGGGATCAGCGGTTCTATATTCCAGATGCTATCGCATGGTATAGTATCAGGTGCTCTGTTCATGCTCGTTGGTGTGATTTATGACAGAACACATACTAAAATTATGAGCAATTTCGGCGGCTTGGCTACAATCATGCCAAAGTATGCTCTTGTATTTGGGATTATGCTGATGGCATCAGTCGGATTGCCGTTGACTATCGGATTTGTAGGTGAATTTTTGGTTCTTATTGGATTTTACAAAGTATCTCCGATTTTGACTATATTAGCAGGAACTTCTATTATTGTCGGTGCAATTTATATGTTAGCTCTTTACAAAAAAAGCTTTTTTGGAGCAGTTACAAACGAAGAGAACAGAAAGCTTAAAGACCTGGATTCTAGAGAGCTTCTCTCATTTATACCGTTAGTAGCCGTAGTGATTTGGCTTGGAGTATATCCAAAGCCGGTATTGACTCCAATTGACAATAGCGTTCAAGCGATGTTGTCATTTATGAAAGAAAAGGCTATTACGCCTGAAGCAAAAAATATGATTATAGCAACACAAACTGCTAAGGAGGCAAAATAATGGTTACGCCGATTCAAGTAACAATGCAAGAGTTAAATTTACCTCTATTGGTACCTATGTTGATAGCAATTGCCGGAGGATTGGGGATACTGGTAATTGATCTATTGAAGTCAAATCTTGATAAAACGCTCTATGTAATGCTGAGTATGATTATTTTGTTTGCGGATTTGTTAGCTGTAACAGGAATTACTCCAAATCGTGGCTTTTTTGACCTTATGTTGGTTGATGGAGTATCGATTATATCTCAATTGTTGATTATCGTAGCATCTATGTTATTTATACCGTTAGCATTGACATCAAAACGTTTTCATGAGTTTTCATATCCTGAGTTTTTCGCGCTATTTTTATTTATGGTAGCCGGTTTTCAATTTATGGTATCCTCGGACAATCTTATATTGATCTTTGTCGGTCTTGAAACTGCATCATTGGCACTTTATACTCTTATTGCTATGCACAATAGATCCAATTCTTTTGAAGCAGCACTTAAATATTTCACTATGGGAGCGCTTGCGGCAGGTTTTTATGCTATGGGATCAGCTGTAGTATATGCTACAATAGGCAGTATAGAGCTTTGGCAAATAAAAGAAGCTTTGAGTATTAGTTCAAGTATAGGTAGTATGGTTATCGCAGTAACAGGCGGAGCTGTATTGCTTTTGGTCGCTTTTGCATTTAAGTTGTCTTTGTTCCCGTTTCATACATGGGCTCCGGATGTATATGAAGGAGCAAGTGCACCGTTAGCAGGTTATATGTCTATAGTACCAAAAGTTGCTGCATTTGCAGTAGCTCTTAGAATATTTAGTATATATATAGACTTAGGTGTTGAGTCAATTCGTACTATCATTTTGGTTTTAGCTGTAGTGACTATGACGCTAGCTAATATGATGGCACTCGTTCAAGAAGATGTCAAAAGAATGCTTGCTTATTCATCTATATCACATGCAGGTTTTGTAATGGCAGCATTGGCGCTAGGAACTACAAAGGGTAATGCAGGCGTATTTATCTATTATGCTCTGTTTATGTTTACAAACCTAGGCGCATTTACTATGCTATGGATATCTCGTCATAAAAAATTAATGTATTCTGACAGATATGACCATCCGTATGAAAAGTTCGCCGGGCTTATCAAAATAATGCCTATGGGCGCAGTAGTGATGGCTCTGTTTATGCTCTCTTTGGCAGGCGTTCCTCCGTTCTCTGTCTTTTGGGGTAAATTATTTATCATGAGTGCAGCCGTAGATGCGGGATATATCAAGCTAGCGATCATTATGGGATTAAATAGTGCAATTGCGGCTTACTATTATCTCAAGCTTGTTGTATATATGTTCTTAAAAGAGCCTGTTTTCAATACAGACACGATATACTATAATACATCTAAACCTTTGATGGTGATAGTCGGTATTGCTCTAGTTGTTACTGTGACATCAGTGTTTTTCTTTGATGTACTGCTTACATATATTTATGCAATGCTAAGTGCTAGCGGGTTTTAGGATACAAGCAAAGGTAAGAAATTTATTATAAAATCCGTTTCAGCCAGTCATCCTGAATTTGCTTCAGGGTGACAAGTTTTGTTATTCTGAGCTACAGATTTTCCATCACCTCTTGATATATCTCTTCTATCTTCAATAACTTTTTATTTATGAATTGTGTACGGTTAAATGTAGTTTGTCTTTTGGCTAATTGAGCAGTGTGAGTAGATATTTGTTCTATCAATTCATCTTTTGTCAGCTTGCCGTCTAAAAATTCCAATGTCTCTTTGATGCCTATTGATTTCATAGGATTTGGGGTTCTTGTGTATTTGGCTTCTAGCATTTTCACTTCATCTACGAGTCCGTCATCTATCATCTTTATAGTTCGTTGTTTTATTCTATTTCTCAATATATCTCTATCTATTTGAATCTCATAGATCGGTAACGGTGCGGTAATAATAGGTTGCGGAGGATTATCTTTAAAGTATTTGCTTGGGATAGTATCTGTTTGCAAATAAAGCTCTAAAGCCTTTTCTACCCTGTATCTATCATTCGGTTTTATCTTTGCCATATACAGAGGATCAAGGGAGTTTAGATACTCATAGGCTTGTGCTAGATATTTGAGTGTTTCTTGTGCTTCGAGTTTAGTGTTTGTGTCAATCTTTGGCATAGGGCTCATACCCGTTAGCAGCATTTTTAGATAAAAACTGCTTCCCCCTACTATGATCAGTGGGGTATTATCTATCATTGCTTGGTTAAAAACTTGTTTATAGAGGGCTGTAAACATAATTACATCAAAAGGTTCATCGGGCTTAAGCATATCTATGCCAAAATGTTCTATTCCGTTTCTCTCAGTAATGGTTGGTTTGGCAGATGCTATGTCTATATCTTTATATATAGATAGAGAATCAAGAGAGAGTATAATGCCATTTATTTCTTTTGCAATTTGCACGGCAAGCGCACTCTTGCCTGATGCCGTAGGGCCTATAATGGCTATTTGAGACGGAATATTTTTCATAGGTGTAATGATAGCATAAGTTTCAAGGTAGAAGGGTGAAGGCAGAAGGTGGAAGGTTTAAGTGAGAAGGGAGAATTTTTTCCGTTCGTCCTGAGCTTGTCAAAGGATAATAGATAGATAGATACATTTATTAACCAACAACTAGATGTTAACGACCAATTTGTAACCATATAGTAATAAATTTTTTGTATATTTTCGCCATCTTTAAACAAAACAAGGAAGAAAAAGATGAAAAAAATCGTGTTATCAGCAGTAGCAATAGCTGCGATGGTATCGTTTGGCGGTGCTTCAGAGATAGATGATCTCAAAGCTCAAATGGAAATAATGGCAGACAAGATCGCTGAACTTGAAGCAAAACAAGCCAAGGCATCTGAAGTAAAATTGCCAAAAAATGCCACTCAAGTCACTTCTAAAGCGCCGGTAATCGAATTTAGCGGTACACATTATCTTGGTTTTGTCAACACAGATGACAATATAGCTGATGATTCGACAAATAAATTTGAAACAAGAAGAAACTATTTTCAAGCAAAAGCATTCTTCAAAGAAAATCCAAAAGATTACTTAAGAATTACTCTTGATACGTTTCAAAATACAGGAGAAACAACCGGTGCAGACTCTGATAGCTGGGAGGTAAGACTGAAATATGCTTATCTTTATCTTGATAACATCTTGCCGTATACAGGCGTAGAGCTCGGTCAAGTCCACAGACCTTGGATAGATTATGAAGAACATAACTCATGGTATTATAGATCTGTATCAAAAGTATTCGTAGAAGACAAAGGACATGGACCGGATTATACAAACTCAGCCGACCTAGGATTTAACTTCAAGACAAAAACACCGTATTTTTCAAGCGAACTCGGACTCTTTAACGGTGCAGGATATCATTATAAAGAAGACGGCGAAGGCTTAAGTGGCGAGTGGAGACTCACTGGACACATCCTTGGGACAGGCGAACAAAAAGCAAACAAAGACCTTCAATATGCAAACGTATCTTTCTTTGGGCAACTAAATAGCGATTTCGCTAAAAAAGGAGATCCGATATCCGGTGACTTTAATTGGTACGGTGTTCATGCAGTGTATAACCAACCGGAGTTTTTGCTTGCGGCTCAATATGTAGAAACCCAAGATGCAGCAGTAAAACAAGACGGTGACGGCTATAGCATTAACGGTGAACTCAGATTGATCCCTGGATTTGACCTGATCGGTATGTACAGCAATTATGATTTTGCAAGCGGAATAGATAGAGAAGGTTGGCTAGCAGGTATTGTTTATCCATACAATAAAAATGTCAAATTCATAGCAAACTACTTAAGCGAAGAAGAAACTAATGCGGTTAATGTTACAACTGTTGACAAAGATTCTATCATGCTAACAGCTGAAGTTAAATGGTAATATAACAAATATACTTCTTCTTAATTATGACTTCTTTAGATACCCACTTGGGTATCTAAAACTTAATCCTTCTCTTGGTTACATTTCGGTAACATTTTGGTAATAGTTTTTTTATACAATATTCGTTATCAATTTTTGGAGGCTAGAGTGTTTTCACGCGACAATATCTTTTTTGGCGGCATTTTTGCCATAACGTTTATATCGTTTATTTTTTGGGGTTTTGATTATCTAGCCAATTACCATCTTGTATTTTTGCTTGCAGCTGTATTTGGTATCTTTATGGCATTTAATATAGGTGGCAATGACGTAGCCAACTCTTTTGGTACCAGCGTAGGAGCAAAAACACTTACAGTAAAACAAGCCCTTGTCATAGCAGCTATTTTTGAGCTAAGCGGAGCGATGCTAGCAGGTGCCGAGGTAACAGATACCATCAAAAAAGGCATCGTTGATGTTTCGGGTATGACCTTTGATCCTATGCTTCTTGTATTTGTCATGATGGCTTCATTGCTCTCTTCGGCCCTATGGCTTTTATTTGCTACTCTCAAAGGCTTGCCGGTATCTACAACTCATTCTATTGTAGGGGGCATACTGGGCGGCGGTATAGCGCTTGGGTACAGTACTATGGCTGAGGGTAGTGGTGTATTTGGTCTTATCAGATGGGATCAGATTGTAACTATAATCATTAGCTGGATAATTTCTCCTATATTGGGCGGCTTGGCATCATATGGTATATATTGGTATCTCAAGAAGTATATATTGGATTATAACGAGAAGCTAGAAGCCAAAATAGTAGATTTAAAAACAGTGAAAAAAGGATTTGACGAAGTAAGTGCCACCGAAGAGCAAAAAGTCGAGCATGAAAAGTTAGTCGAAAAACTCTCACTTATGCAGAAAAAAACTACAGCTTTTTATGCTCTTCGTACGCACGCACCGTTAGTAGCCGCATTTGCAGTAATGACGATAGGCGGTACACTGTTATTTAAAGGCCTTAAACACACGGATATCAAATTTAATGGTATAGAAACGATACTCTTGTTGGCAACTTTCGCTGCACTAGCATATGGCATCACTTATGCTATAGTCAAAGAGATGCACCGCGATACTCCGCACAAAGCTACCATGAGATTGTTTAGTATGCTTCAAGTGCTCACTGCATCATCGTTTGCATTCAGCCATGGAGCAAATGATATCGCAAATGCTATCGGGCCGTTTGCTGCTATTGTGGATATATTATCAACCGGAAATGTCGGTGAAAAAACATCTGTTCCATTGCCGGTTATGATCACATTCGGCGTTGCACTCGTTGCCGGCCTTTGGTTTTTAGGGCAAGAGGTTATAAAAACAATAGGCCATCGAATAACTGAGATTTTCCCTGTGACAGGATTTGCAGCTGAGCTTGGAGCTACCCTAGTCATCTTGGTAGCTACCAAGATGGGACTTCCTGTATCATCAACTCATATCTTGGTTGGGGCTGTTATTGGTATAGGTATGCTCAATCGTAATGCCAATTGGAAACTTATGAAGCCTATAGCGCTTTCATGGATTATCACCTTGCCGATTGCTACAGTTCTTGCAGGAATATTCTTTTTTATGCTTAAAACAGCCTTTGGCTATTAAGATGCAGCACGTTAAATGCGTGCTTGCTTCTTAACACAATATATTTAACGCAAAATTTATTTCAATCAATCTCGTAACCTATTTGTTTCTATTCCGTTACTAAATCAATATAAAATTATCGGTACAAATTTTATACAAGGTAGGAAAGATGAAAAAAACAACAATGAGCCTTGCACTTATAGCACTTTTAACAGTAGCAAGCCAAGCAAGAGATCAAATCAAAATGGTAGGAAGTTCTACAGTATATCCATTTGCTTCAGCAGTAGCAGAGCAATTGGGTGCGACAGGCGGTGTACCGACCCCGGTGGTTGAATCAACAGGTACAGGTGGAGGTATGAAAATGTTTTGCGCGGGTGATGGAATGGATACTCCTGATATCACAAACGCAAGTCGCAGAATGAAAGCAACAGAATTTGCTTTATGCAAACAAAACGGAGTAATAGATATAACAGAGGCACTTATAGGTTATGACGGTATAGTTTTGGCACAAAATAAATCAAATGCACCGCTTAAACTAACTAGAGAGCAAATCTTTTTAGCAATAGCAGAGCTAATCCCTTCAAAAAACGGTAAAACACTTATCAAAAATCCAAACAAAAAATGGTCTGACATCGATGCATCATTGCCAAATCGATCTATCGTTGTTTATGGACCGCCAAAAAGCTCAGGCACTAGAGATAGTTTCGAAGAGATGGTTATGCAGCATTTTACTAAAAATGGAAAATTCAAGGCTGTTTATGAAGCAGCAGGACACAAAAAATATAGTAAAATTAGACAGGATGGCATATATATAGATAGCGGTGAAAATGATAACCTTATCGTGCAAAAACTTGGTAAAAATGCTGCAGCGGTCGGTGTATTTGGTTATGGTTATTTAGAAGAAAATAGCAACAAAATCAGTGGCGCTACAATTGATGGTTATGCTCCAACTCCGGCATTGATAGCCAGCGGTAAATACCCGATTTCTAGAAGCTTGAGATTTTACATCAAAAATAGCCATAGAGCAGCAGTACCTGCTATAGATAAATATGCAGCAATGTTTATGAATGACAAAATGATAGGTGAAAGAGGAAGTCTAAAAAGACTTGGTCTAGTGCCTTTGGCAAAAACAGCTAGAGCAGCATCAATCAAAAATGTACTTTCTCACAAGAAACTTACAAATCTTGATTTAATGACAAAATAATATTGAGAAATTTTTACGAAAGAGTTGCCAAATCAACAGCTCTTTCGTAGCAGCCTTATATCATAAAATAAAACATAACTTTTTTTGTAACTTTTTTGTAATATTTATGTAATTAATTTGTAATCAAATTGTAATCAAATTCTCTTAAAATGTCCTCATCAAAATAACGAAGGACATAATGATGAAAAAATCTCTTTTAAGTTTAGCTGTTGTTGGCACGCTAATGTTTGTTGGTTGTGGTAACAACTCAGCCCAGGATGCCAATACGACAAAAGACACAAATGCTACATCTTCTGTAAAATCTGAAAATCAAATTAAAATGGTGGGAAGCTCGACGGTTTATCCATTCGCTTCAGCAGTAGCCGAAGAACTGGGAGCAACAGGCGGAGTACCGACTCCTGTAGTTGAGTCAACAGGCACAGGCGGAGGTATGAAGATGTTTTGTGCTTCTAAAGATGCACCTGATATCACAAATGCTTCTAGGGCTATGAAGGCAAAAGAGTTTGCTGAGTGTGAGAAAAACGGTATCACAAATATCACACAGGCCCAAATCGGATATGATGGTATAGTGCTTGCTCAAGATAAGAGTGCTGCACCTATGAAACTTACCAGAGAACAGATCTTTATGGCTGTTGCTGCTAAAGTTCCGGCCAAAGACGGAAAGAGCGTAATAGACAATCCATATAAAAATTGGAATGAGATAGATGCAAGCTTGCCAAATAAACCAATCATTGTCTACGGGCCGCCAAAAAGTTCAGGTACTAGAGATAGCTTCGAAGAGATGGTAGTAGAGCATGTAGTAGATAAAGGATATAAAGATCTCTATAAAGCAAGTGGTTTGGATAAATTTAAAAATATCAGAACTGATGGCGTATATGTGGATAGCGGTGAAAATGATAACCTTATCGTTCAAAAACTGACAAAAGATAAAAACGCTATTGGTGTGTTTGGCTACGGCTTCCTAGAAGAGAATGGTGACAAAATCATTGCTGCCCAGGTTGATGGTTCAGCTCCTACGCCTGCTACAATTGCTGATGGTAAATATCCAATAAGCAGAAGCCTCTTTT
>Ga0172377_10006500_pt1 | contig 12038 bp, 11 predicted proteins | sample Pumphouse3metaG_FD_119749 | JGI IMG/M metagenome (GOLD analysis project Ga0172377, IMG submission 119749) | Leachate microbial communities from a municipal landfill in Southern Ontario, Canada - Pumphouse #3 metaG | ecosystem: Engineered > Solid waste > Landfill > Unclassified | place: Canada... | reverse complement strand
TGCGAGTAATTAACCGGATTATCGAGATAGTTCTCTGCTATAAATTTAGCCCTTAAAGGGTCGCCAGGTAATAAGATTGTTTGGGCAATCTCTCCCTCTTTGGCACTGTTGTGAACGGTTGGTACTTTCATGGTCTCCCCCTTGTCGTTATTATACTGTAAAAAGATGTTAAATCCAATTAGGGATAGAGAATAAGGTTTTCATTTGACATTTGGGTATTTAAACGCTATCCTGTTAAAGATGTCCCCACACTAGGGACTATTTAGCATGACAATTGATTAATGTACTGGGAGAAAGAGGGGGTTATATTGGGGGTTATCGGTTTCTACGTGCTAAATCTAAGAAATTATCGTCTATTTTTTTTGCTATAGTAATGTTTTTCCACTGCGAGTCTAAACCAAGGAAGTTTTTCCTTTCGGACTTGTTGTGTAATTTAAATTTTGGGAAGGATTATGTCTGAGGAAAAGAAAAAAAAGGGTGAAGAGACACCATTTTTAGCGATGCGGGGGATTTACAAAGACTTCCCGGGGGTTAGAGCCCTCGACGATGTCGATTTCTCTGTTAAGCTGGGTGAGGTGATGGCTCTTGTTGGTGAAAATGGGGCAGGTAAATCGACTTTGATGAAAATTTTAACCGGTGTCTACACAAAAGATGCGGGTGAGATTTTAATTGAAGGGGAAGATGCCCAAATAGTCGATTCAGCGAGTGCTTTAGGGTTGGGAATCAGTATGATTTACCAAGAGCTCAACTTGATTCCAACCACCAATATAGCTGAGAATATCTTTTTGGGGAGGGAGATTCGGGGGCGTGTCTTTGTCGATAAGAAAGAGATGCACCGCCAAGCTAAAGAGATAATTAAGATGGTGGGGCTCGACATCGATACCCATATCCTAGTTCAAGACCTCTCGGCGGTTCAGCGACAGTTAATTGAGATCTCTAAAGCCCTTTCCGTCAATGCACGCCTTATTATAATGGATGAGCCCACCTCTTCTCTCACTGAGACAGAGACTGAACTCCTCCTTGGTATAATTAAAGAGCTTAAAAAGAAAGATGTAGCCATTGTCTATATAACCCACCGGATGAAGGAGATCTTTGAGATTGCCGACCGGGTGGCGGTAATGCGCGATGGGAAGATGGTCACCATCCTAGATGGGGATAAGACCGACACCAGTGAAGTAGTGCGTCACATGGTGGGACGTAACATCGATACCCTCTTTGACAAAGAAGAGGCTCCCATTACCGATGTGGTTCTCGAAGTTGAAGGAGTCTCTACCAAAGGGTTCCTAAAAGATGTCAGCTTCAATGTACGTCGCGGAGAAATTCTTGGCTTTGCCGGCCTCGTGGGTGCTGGACGCTCAGAGGTGATGCGGGCCATCTTTGGCATCGACAAGCGTGAAAGTGGTGTTATCAAGATGAATGGTGAAGAGATTACCATCAACAACACCGTCGATGCCCTCAACAACCATATCGGTTTTTTACCCGAAGATCGTAAGAATCAAGCCCTAGTCCTCGATTTGACGGTGCGGGAGAATATTACCTTAGCCTGCTTAAAAGCCCTCTCAAAGTACAACTTCCTCGACAAGAAGAGGGAGAAGGCACTGAGCGAAGAGTATATTGAGCGGATGCGGATAAGAACCCCCTCCATGGAGCAGAAGATTAAAAACCTCTCGGGAGGAAACCAGCAAAAAGTGGCCATCAGTAAGTGGTTAGCCACCAACTCTCAAGTTCTCATCCTCGATGAACCCACACGGGGAATCGATGTTGGTAGTAAGAAAGAGATTCACACCTTAATGTCTGATTTAGCCAAGCAGGGTGTTGCAATCATTATGATATCCTCAGAATTGCCTGAGATTTTAGGAATGTCTGACCGGATTGTGGTGATGCATGAGGGGAGAGTTAAAGGGGAGTTGATGCGCGAAGATGCGACTCAAGAGAATATTATGGAAATGGCAATTTCTTAATTAAGAGGATAGTTATATGGTAGATCAACGTGAACAAACAGTAGTGGAAAAAGGTTCTAACTTTTTGAAAAAGTGGGGCCTCAGTGTCATAAGGAGTAATTCTTTTAGGATTTTTATCGTAATGGTAATTATGTGTGTGGCGATGTGGCTTGTTAGTCCCCCCTTTAGGACCGCCAACAACTTATTGTCGGTGGCGAAGAACTTCTCCACCTACGCTATAGCCGGTATTGGGGTAACTCTGGTTATTATTACCGGAGGGATTGACCTCTCAATTGGTTCAATCTTTGGGTTAACCGGCGTTATTGCCACCATGGCATTTGTTAAATTTAATATCCCGGCGGTCCCAGCTGTTTTAATTGGCCTGATTGCAGGAGGTTTGTTGGGACTTATTAATGGAGTTTTTATAGTTAAATTCAACTTGCCCCCCTTCATTGCCACGTTGGGGATGCTCTCAATTGCCCGTAGTATCGCCTATATTATCACCAAGGGGTATCCGGTAGTTGGCCTGAGTAAGGGGATTCTCTTTCTCGGTCAAGGGGAGATTTTGAAGATTCCCACTCCCATCTGGTTGATGGTGGTAATTGCGATTATCTTCTCAATTTTCTTAAATAAGACAATTACTGGGAGGCGTATTTATGCCCTTGGTGGGAATGAAGAGGCGACCAAAATTTCGGGAATCAACACCGACCGCTTAAAGCTCCTCGTCTACAGCGTTGGTGGAGTTCTCTACGCCTTCTCGGGAATTATTACTGCCAGTAAGCTGGGGGTGGGGCAACCTACTGCTGGTAACGGGTATGAGCTCGACGCAATTGCTGCGGTTGTTATTGGGGGGGCTTCCCTCACTGGGGGAGCGGGGACAATCGCTGGGACTATCATTGGGGCGGCTATCATGGGTATTTTGAGAAATGCTCTGGTGTTGCTCTCAATCCGTTCCCACTGGCAACAATTTGTAATTGGGTGGGTTATTCTCATAGCAGTAATCCTCGACCAAATGAGGGTTGCTAAGAAATAGTATTAGAACATTAACTATTGCGCTGCAATAGAAAAAGAAAGGAGTACAAAATGAAAAGACTGTTACTTGTTACAATGCTCGTTGTTCTCGTAGCTGGTGGCCTTCTGTTTGCCGGTGGTGCCAAAGAGAAAGAGCGCGAGATTGCTGTTGTTCCACAGCAACTTGGAAACGTAGTTTTCCTCCCCGCAGAAGAGGGGATGAAGGCTGCTGGAAAAGACCTTGGTGTTAAGGTTCTCTGGGAAGCGCCTCCCAAAGCCGAAGCCCAACTTCAAGTTGAGGTAATGGAAGGACTAATCGAGAGGGGAGTTGCTGGTATCGCTATTAGCTGTAACCACCCTGACGCCCTACAAGGAGTGATTAATCGTGCTGTAGCAGCCGGAATTGTTGTTACAACTTTTGACGCCGACTCTCCCTTAAGTGACCGTGCTTTCTTTGCTGGAACCAACAACTACCAAGCTGGTTACATCAGTGGACAAGAGATGTTGCGCCTCTACAAAGATAGCAACAAAGCTCGCATCAGAGTTGCCCTCTTAGAGGGAATCCCCGGTGCTTTCGACATTGAGTCGAGAAAGAGGGGCTTTAAAGATGCTATTGCCGGATCTAACATTGAGGTTGTCTACGAAGGTGCTTGTGACGACGACGTTGACAAATCGGTCATCATTGTTGAAGACTACACCCGTGCTAACCCCAATATTGACGCTTGGTTTATGGCTGGTGGCTGGCCCTACATTGTACAGCCCGGCGCTATGCCCGAGTACACCAAGTGGAAGCAAGCCGACCCTGTTAACCACAAAGTTGTCACCTTGGACGTTTTCCCCTCATCTGAAGCTTTCTTCGATCTAGGTCTAATCGACTCAGCTATCGACCAAGACTTCTACCAAATGGGGTATCTCAGTGTTAAGAATATCCTTAACATCCTTGATGGCAAACCCGTTGAAGGACTTGAGGATATTGAGAACGAGCTCGATGATGGTAGCATCATCATGGTCCCCTCAATCGATACTGGGACCAAAATTGTTCTACTTGAGAACTACAAAGATTACTTCAAAGATTAACATCTAGTGATTAATGGAGGGCGGCAACCGAGTTGTCGCCCTCTCTGTAAGAGGGGAGTATGGCTGAAAAAATTATTTTAGATGTTGACACCGGTCACGACGATATGGTGGCAATAGTGATGGCTAGTGGGCTTGAGGAGATCGACCTCTTAGGGGTTGTCGCTGTGGCTGGGAACCAAGTTTTGGAGAAGACCCTCCACAACACCCTCAACGTGTGTCAACTAATAGGGGAGAGTGCCCCCGTCTTTGCCGGGATGGACCGCCCCATTATTAGGGAGCGGGTTGTTGCCGGTGATATCCACGGCAAGAGTGGACTCGATGGACCCACCTTCCCTCCACTTACTAAGCAGGCAGAAAGGTTGCATGGGGTCAACTTTATTGTCGATACAGTGATGGGCAATCCCCATGAGGTGACCTTGGTCCCCACCGGACCCCTCAGCGATATTGCGATGGCGATACGTCTTGAGCCAAGACTCCCTAAAGTGGTGAAACAGATTGTCTTGATGGGAGGCTCGTTAGGGGCAGGAAACCGCACCCCTTATGCCGAATTTAATATCTTTGCCGACGGAGAGGCCGCTTCAATTGTCTTTAATTCAGGGGCTCCAATAGTTATGATGGGGCTCGATGTGACCCTTCAAGTGCTCTTAGATCGAGAACGGTTAGATCGATACAGTAGATTTAGTTCTAAAACGGCAACGATGTTTAATGCCTCAATGAAGCACTACATGGCGGCGTGTCGACTCCACGGGGCCGAATACCCAGCCATGCACGACCCCTGTTGTGTCGCCTATGTGGCTGACCCCACAATCTTCACTACCGAGGAGCACTCCATAGAGGTTGAACTAAAAGATGAAGAGCGTTACGGAAAGACCATTGCCCTTCCGCCCACCCCTAACAAACCTACTTTAGTGGGGATGGGGGCCGATACAAGTCTCTTCTGGCCCCTCTTAGAGCGAGCTTTTAGTAATCTCCCTTAATGGTAGGTGACTAGCTCCGCTAGCGGTTCTCTAACCTTTTCTCGCATTGGCTCATCGGGATAGCCTAGGGTGATTAATAAACTTATAACCCATTTTGATTGGTCTATTCCCAGAAGTTGGGACACTTTATCCTCTTCAAACCCCTCAATGGCGCAACTTTGAATCCCCCAATGGGCAGCGGCGCTCATCATATTAGCTGCTGCAATATAACCTTGAGCGCGTGACCACATCTCTATGCGTCCCTCTTGGGTGACAAACTCCCAATAGCCCTTGTAATCGTCAATATACTCCCCTAAAGTGCCGGGGAAGCGGCTCCCCCTTTGGGCTACAAAGGGGCCATATGGGTCGTAATCTTCCCTTCTAAGGTTGGCAATGACGAGGGTGACGGGGGCAGTAGCCACCGATTCCTGGTCAAAGCAGGCACTAGTGAGCTCTCTTCTTAAAGAGGTATTCTGTACCACATGGAAGGCCCATCCCTCGAGTCCAAACGAGGTGGGGCTGAGGCGCCCAACCTCTAAAATAGCTTCAAGAATATTGTTCTCAATGGGCTTGTCTAGATACTTCTTACAGGCGAAGCGGTTGTGCATCGCCTTAATAAAGGGGTCATTTAAGTTGTTTTTCATGAATAGGCAACCTCTAAAGCAATCTCTACCATTGGTTCTAGGGCACTCATCCTCTCTTCAGCGGGGAGTCCCTGCCCCGTTAGGCAACTGTCGGTCATGGTGAGGATTGAGAGGGCTCTCTTTTCTAAATAGGCTGCAGTAGCGTAGAGGGCGTAGCTCTCCATATCTTGCGCTAGAACTCCCATCTTAGCCCATGCTTGCCAACTATTGGGCCCTAAGGCATTGTAATCGGAGAAGAGGTCACTCGAGAAGACCCCGCCGCAGTGGTAGGGAGTTTGCCTCTCTCGAGCCACTTCAACCGCTTTCTCGAGGAGCGGGTAGTCGACCACCGGGGAGTAGCTCCCCTTTAGATTGTACTGGTGGGCCCAGTTGCTATCGGTGGAGGCACTCAGGGCAAAGATTAAATCGCCAACTTCAATGTAGGGTTGAAAGCCTCCACAAGTACCAATCCTAATAATCGCCTCGACTTCATAGGTGGTGAAGAGCTCATAGCTATAGATTCCCGCTGAAGGGCCTCCCATACCACTCCCCATGACAGAGATTTTTTCTCCTTTGTAGAGGCCCGTGAAGCCGAGCATACCCCTTACATTGGTCACCTCTTGCGACTCCTCAAGGAAGTTTTTAGCAACCCAAGCTGCCCGGTTAGGGTCTCCAGGGAGTAAAACCCGCTTGGCAATCTCCCCCTTAGCAGCGCGGTTGTGGGGTGTCATTAGGAGGCTCCTTTTATGAAGGGTTGTCCATTGGCTCTCGGGGCAAAGTTCTTACCACTGAAGAGGACCAGAGCAATTAGCGTAATCACATAGGGGAGGATATTGAATACCTCGGTTGGCAACGCCTTCAGGGCTGGGAAGTTGACAGCAATGATAGAGAATGCTTGGGCTGTCCCAAAGAGGAAGGCGGCAAAGGTTACTCCTACTGGGCGCCACCGTCCAAACGAGACGGCTGCCAAGGCGATAAATCCACGCCCGTTAATGGTGTTGGAGGTGTATTGGATTGTTTGGGTTAAGACGATACAGCCTCCTGCTAATCCCGCTAGTAGACCACTCGTTAAGACGGCGATGTAGCGGATTTTACGTACGTTAATACCGACACTATCGGCAGCTTGGGGGTGCTCTCCACACGCCCTTAGGTGCATCCCAAAGGGGAGTTTGTAGAGGACAAACCACGCTAAAATAACGACTACAAGGGCAATATAGGCGGTGGGGTAGATCCCCAACTTATCGGTTTGCATCCCCATCCTAAATTCGCGGGTTCGGTCGGCTGAGAAGAGGATTTGGGCCACAAAGATGGTCACTCCATCAGCGAGGAGGTTAATTCCGGTTCCGCTAATGGTTTGGTCGGCATTAAAGTTGATTGCAGCTACTGCATGGATTATGGAGAAGACAAGGCCAACGCCAGCCCCAATAGCTAGGGCAAGCCAAACTGATGGAGTCCCCATCCCTGTCGCCTCCATCAAGACGTGGGCTGAAGCGGCGGCACAAGCCCCTAGCCCCATCAACCCCTCAAGGGCGATGTTGACAACTCCCGATTTCTCACAAATCATACCACCGATGGCGGTAATCAAGATGGGGGAGACAATCATCAAAACTGAAGGAATCATCCTTAGTAGTGTACTCATTTTGAAATTACCTCCTTCTGAAGTTGCCGTTTGTTGAGCCAGTCAAGGTAGAGGGCGATTGCAGAACGCAGTGCGATAAAGACGACGATTAAACCCTGTATAATAAACGTAATCTCTTTGGGAATCTGTTTCCCCTGCATAAGAGCTTGGGCATTTTTGAGCATTCCAAAGAGGAATCCAGCCAACATTGTCCCAATGGCGGTGTTGTTCCCCACCAGGGCTACGGCAATTCCGTTGAAGCCGTAGTTGTCCATCCCTGCCAAGACCCTCCCATAGCGGAAGGAGCCAAGGGCGACAATCCCACCTGCCAAACCGGCAAAAGCGCCCGCAATGGCCATTGAGATTGAGATACTCTTCACAACCGGTATTCCACTACAACGGGCTGCCTCTTTATTGAAGCCGGTGGCCCTTAGGCCAAAGCCCAAATTGGTCTTCTCCATTATAAACCAGTAGACGATTAGTGATATAACCATTAGGAAGAAGCCGTTGTTGAGCATCGAGTTGTTGGTCAGCTTTTGGAAGAGGGCGTTGTTTAAGAGGGCTGTTTCGGGGTAGTTAGCTGTTTTATAGGTGGTGGCACCTGGGAGCTGCAGACATACAATCCTAGAGAGGTAGAGGGCTACATAGTTGAGCATAATCGTTGAGACAACCTCAGAGACCTCAAACTTAGCTTTGAGTAGACCGACAACGCCTCCCCATAGGGCACCAATGATAATTGCCCCTAAAATGGCTAAAATCCAGTGGAGCCCCTTAACTTGGGGTCCTAACAAGGCAATCACTTGGGCTACAGTCAGCCCCACAATGTATTGCCCCTCACCACCAATGTTAAAGAGACCGGCACGGGCCGCAAAGGCCATTGAGAGACCGCACAAGACAAAGGGGACGGTGTAGTTTAAGGTCTCACCAATGTAGCGCACATTCATCTTCCCGTTGTCGATGTTGTACCCCGTGAGGGATTGAAGAATCGCTTTGTACATATTGAGGGGGTTACGTCCCACCAAGGCGACCAATACAGTTCCCACCAAGAAACCCATGATGACAACTAAGATTGAAACTGCCCCATCCGAGCTTAGGAGACGCGAAGCAAATGATTCCTTTTTTTTGAGTGTTTTCATCCTGTCTCTCCGTCATGTTTTGAACCAGCCATCATCATTCCAATCTCCCTTTCAGTCACCTCGCCTTGATTGAAGATTCCCACAATTTGCCCTTTGCTAATGGTGGCGATTCTATCACAGAGGTTCATGATCTCATCGAGCTCGAAAGAGATGAGGAGGATTGCGCGCCCTTTATCACGCTCTTCAAGCAATCTTTTACGGATATATTCAATAGCTCCCACATCGAGTCCGCGTGTCGGCTGGGCCACCAGCAAGAGGTGGGGGGAGAGGTTAATCTCCCTAGCAACAATTGTTTTTTGTTGGTTACCCCCTGAGAGGCTCCCCGCTGGCGTGAGCGACCCTTGGCCTGCCCTAATGTCAAACTGCTCAATAAGGGAGTCGGAGTTTTCCAACATCTTGCTTTGATCGAGGAGTCCATAACGGTTGGAGTAGGGGGCTTTGTAGTAATTTTTTAAGACACAGTTTTCGCTGATTGTAAAGTTGCTAATCAGGCCGTGGCGCTGACGGTCTTCGGGGATATGACCCAAGCCAGCCTCGATGCGGTGGCGAATTGAGGTGTTGGTTATATCCTCCCTGTCGAGGAAGATTCTCCCCTCGGCTACCGGTAAGAGGCCACACAGCCCATAGAGGAGTTCACTTTGCCCGTTGCCATCGACTCCGGCAATCCCCACAATTTCTCCCTTGTGGACATCGATAGAGAAGTCCTTAACTTTCATCTGTCCAGTGTGGTCGGCGACTGAGAGGTTGCGCACCGAGAGGATAGTCTCTCCAATGTTGGGGGGCGCCTTTTCAATCTCAAATTGGACGGCCCTTCCCACCATCATCTCAGCCAACTCTTGTTCGGTAACTGAGTCGACATCGACGGTCCCTATATATTTGCCACGACGCAGTACAGTACACCGATCGGCAACGGCTTTAATCTCTTTCAGCTTATGGGTAATTAAGACCACCGTCTTCCCCTCAGCCTTGAGGCGTCTAATAATCTCCATCAGCTCATCAATCTCTTGGGGGGTGAGGACTGCGGTGGGTTCATCGAAGATAATCATATTGGCGTTGCGGTAGAGGGTCTTTAAGATTTCAACCCTTTGCTGAGCGCCCACTGTAATATTCTCAATTAACGCTTTGGGGTCGACTTGTAACCCATATTGCTGAGAAAGTTCAGCAACCCTCTTCTCAGCCACCCCGATGTTGAGGAGGCCAAACTTATTGGTTGGCTCTAACCCTAAAACAATATTCTCGGTGACAGTGTAGTTGTGTACCAACTTAAAGTGTTGGTGAACCATCCCAATGCCCAACTCAGTAGCAACATTGGGGTCTTTAATGTTCACCTCTTGTCCATTAATTTTGATGGTTCCACTATCGGCATTGTAGGCGCCAAAAAGGATCGACATCAAAGTTGACTTGCCAGCCCCATTCTCACCTAGCAGGGCGTGAACCTCTTGGGGAGCCACCTGCAAATCGACATTGTCGTTGGCCACCACGCCGGGGAATGTCTTGGTTATCCCCTTCATCTCAATCGCATATTCCACCTCTGCCTCCCAGTGCTCCTATTTGACCTCATCTCAAGAGACTAAGAGTCAAATAGAAGTAGTGCGCCTAAAGAGGCGCACCGACTTATAGTCTATAAACAATTATTAGTCATCAAGTGCAGCTAACCCAGCGGGGGCTGCTCCAGCAGCTAAAGCTTCTCTGTAAGTTCCGTAGATCTTAATCTTGCCACTCATGATATCAGCTTTGGCAGCCTCAATTGCTTTGACAACATCGGCCTTTAGCTCGGAGTTGGCTTGTGAATAGCCTACACCATCATCGAGGAGCGACATCTTAACGACTTCACCTTTGAATGTGCCATTTTTGGCAGCGTTTAAGGCGTAGAGGGAGGAGGCTTCAACTCTCTTCAACATAGAAGTGAGGACAGCCGATTTGTTCCCTTCGTAAATTCCATCTTCATGTTGGTCACTGTCAACGCCGATTGCCCAAACGTTTTTCCCTTGGAGGCGATACTCTTTGGCTTGTGCAATGGTTCCGTTGCCTGTTCCACCAGCAGCTGAGAAGATGGCGTAGACACCACTGTCGTACCAGTTCTTAGCCTGTGCTTTGGCGAGCTCAGGTTTACCCCAGTCGTTGGCGTAGTAGTCAACTATAGAGGCATTGGGGAAGACCGAGAGGAGACCTTGAACGTACCCCATCTCAAACTTGGTGATTGTTCCACCGGGAACTCCGCCGATGAATCCAAATCTTGGATTGGCAATTCCCTCAGCTTTAGCTTGGAGTGCTGCAGCTAGACCAACAAGGTAAGAGCCTTGCTCTTCGCTGTAGATAAACTCCATAACGTTGGGCTGACCCACCCAATCAACGTCAACAATGACGAATTTCTGGTCGGGGTAGAGGGGGGCAACTTCACCGAGAGCATCGGCCCAGGTGAATCCGGTTACCATGATGATGTCGTACCCTTCGTCACCAGCTTGTTTTAAGTTGGGGATATACATATCCTGAGTCTGGGCTGTTACAACGTCGTAGTACTTCCCTCTGCCGGCAGCGTTGTCGACGGTATCACCGTAGAACTCAACAATGCCTCTCCAAGCAGCGGCGTTAAAAGATTTGTCATCGATACCGGTGGCATCGGTGAGTAATCTGATAGTGGGGGTGTCATCTACTACAGTCTCTTTTGCCCCTGCAGCAAATAGCATTGTCCCCATAAGACAAATGAGAGCAATAACAATTACTTTCTTCATTCCTTCCTCCTAGAAAATTTATGTTAACCAAAGTTTTAGCAAACTTGTCGTAACCCAATTGGTTGGTGTCACCTTTGACACCTATTTTAACACCGTTTTTACGATATGTAATGGTATCAAAAAAAGAGTAAATTGAAAAGGAAAATAGTACCGATTCCCACTTAAAGGCTCTCCCTTGTGATAAATACAAAAGATTGTTTTACATAAAACCGCACTGTTATTTATTTTCCCCCTTTTTTGACCTAGGTCAAATCCTTTCCCCAAAATTTTAGCTATTATGGGGCTAAATTAGATTAATGGAGGGTGTTATGAAAAAAGTGACACTACAATTAGAGACTCTGAGCTGCCCCGCTTGTGCAGCCAAGGTCCAAGCTGTTTTGAAAAAGAGTAAAGGGGTTAAAGAGAGCGAAGTGCTCTTCAACAGCTCCCGCGTTAAAGTGAGCTACGATGCTGAGGTTATCAACCTTGAGGAGATTAAAGGTAAGATCTCTAAGCTGGGTTACAGTACCCTCTCAGCGAGGGAGGAGTAATTGATGAGCAAGAAGGGTTCAATCATCTTGGGGACTCCACTGGTCCTCCTCTCATTTATCCTCTATAAGACGGTGGGGTACCATCTGGTAACTATTATTCTCATGTTGGCTACTGCACTCCTCGCCGGCGGCCCCATAATCTACCGCGCACTGGTGGCACTGCGCTACCGGGTGATTGGCATTGACCTCTTGGTCTCAATTGCGGTTGTGGGGGCTTTAGCCATTGGGGAGTTTTGGGAGGCTGCGGCTGTCACCTACCTCTTTATGTTGGGGGACTATCTCGAGAGCCGAACCCTTGAGAAGAGCCGCTCTTCAATCAAGAGCCTGATGGCACTGGCCCCCGAGACCGCCAGAGTAAGAGAGGGGGCGAATGAGATTATCGTCTCCCCCCAAGAGTTAAAGAGGGGGATGAGTG
>Ga0172377_10006495_pt1 | contig 12041 bp, 9 predicted proteins | sample Pumphouse3metaG_FD_119749 | JGI IMG/M metagenome (GOLD analysis project Ga0172377, IMG submission 119749) | Leachate microbial communities from a municipal landfill in Southern Ontario, Canada - Pumphouse #3 metaG | ecosystem: Engineered > Solid waste > Landfill > Unclassified | place: Canada... | reverse complement strand
TTTATTTCATCATAAATGCCCTCTATACCGTTTATATTGATTACCCTGTAAACTTCAATTCCAAGCTCACTTATTTTCTGATAATCTTCCTCCGAACCTCCTGTTAATGAAATTAATAAATCAGGTTTTAACCCGGCAATTTTTTCAATGTTTAATCCATAAGAATCACCAACGCCTTCAAATCCTTTAGCCAGAGGGTCGCCTGACTCTACACTGAAGCTATCGACTTCAACTACCCTGTCCATTGCATCAAGACCGGCAATTATCTCAAGTGCGCTCGGTGCAATTACAACAATTCTTTCTGCAGGTGAATCAAGCTCAATTATATTACCATCTGCATCCATCACTGCCCGTGAGCTTTCCTGTGTTACCCCCTCTACTCCGGCTTTACACCCTGTAGTAAGCACCGGGACCAGGACCAGTGCAAGCAATATAACCATAATTACCATCAAAGCCTGCATGATTTTTCTTAACCCTATAGATACCGATGTCATTTTCTTTTCCTTCCTTCCTTTCTTTTTTCTTTTTTTTATTTTTCTCTTTCTCGCTTAATTTTTTTATAAATTTATAAAAAAAACTCCCTGCCTCTTCAGACGGGAGTTTTCTTATTAAAATAAAAAATCTCCCTCTTTCTACCGAAGAGAGACAATTTCAAAAGTTAATACAGGTATCCTGGCTTCAGGGACTTTGTTCTCTGCCTTCCCGGTAATCTTACCAGTGGCCTGATTAGAGAACACACACCCTGTTACAGTGGCGGGACCGCTCCAGATTTTAACTGGATTCCCTGATTAAAAATAAGTTATATTACATGTAAAGCTACATATAAATAACCTATCATCTATTTTATTACTTATTTCAAAAAAACATTCAATCCTCCAGAATATAATTTTCAGAACATAATTTTCTGAAAATAGCCCGGGGAACAATAATTTAATAGAACATAAAGAACGTATAATATAATATACTATACTACATCTCATATTTAAATTACAACTACATAAATAATCAAAAACTGGTTACAATCCAAAAAAAGCAAAAAATAAGATAAAGAATAAGAAACCAGAACGCAAGACCTTAAGGTCACTTTCCTTTAATTTCTTCAATATTTTAATCAATAAAATCTATTACTAAGATCTATTATTAAATCTATTATTTTTATTTTCTTAAATTGTAAAATGAATTCAATCCACGATACTCTGCTTCATCACCAAGGTCTTCTTCAATCCTCAGTAGCTGATTATACTTACATACCCTGTCTGTCCTTGAAGGCGCCCCCGTTTTAATCTGGCCAGCATTTACACCCACAACAATATCAGCAATTGTAGTATCTTCTGTTTCACCGGAACGATGTGAAACTACAGCTGTGTATCCTGCTGTTTTAGCCATCTCAATTGCGTCCAGTGTTTCTGATAGGGTTCCTATCTGATTTAATTTTATTAATATTGAATTTGCAACTCCCAGCTCAATTCCTTTTTTAAGCCTTTTTGTGTTTGTAACAAAAAGGTCATCTCCCACAATCTGGATCTTGCTGCCAAGCTTCTCTGTCATCTCTTTCCATCCTTCCCAGTCTTCTTCAGCCATTCCATCCTCTATTGAAATTACAGGGTATTGCTCTACCAGACTTTTATAATAGCCAACCATTTCTGATGGGGTTAAAACCTTTCCTTCTCCTTTTAGATTATATTCCCCATCCTTAAAAAATTCAGTGGCAGCAGGGTCCAGAGCTATATAGACATCTTTGCCCGGTTTATAACCGGCCTTTTCAATAGCCCTGATTATATATTTAATAGCATCTTCATTGGAATTTAAATCAGGGGCAAAGCCACCTTCATCACCAACTGCAGTATTGAGCCCATCCTTTTTTAAAACACTTTTAAGACTGTGAAACACCTCTGTGCTCATTCTTAACGCTTCACTAAAAGTGTGCGCACCTAACGGCATTATCATAAACTCCTGCAGGTCAACGTTATTATCAGCATGCTTCCCACCGTTTAAAATATTCATCATTGGAGATGGCAGTACGTATGCATTAACTCCACCAAGATACCTGTATAATGGCAGGTCAAGCGCAGCAGCAGCGGCTCTGGCTACAGAAAGTGATACTCCAAGTGTTGCATTTGCACCCAGTCTGGATTTGTTTTCTGTTCCATCCAGGTCAATCATCACCCTATCTATTTCACGTTGATAAAGAGCATCCATACCTTCTACCTCGGGAGCTATAATAGAATTTACATTTTCTACTGCTTTCTGAGTGCCTTTCCCCATATACCTGCTCTTATCACCATCCCTTAATTCAACCGCTTCAAATGCTCCGGTAGATGCACCCGAAGGCACAGAGGCTCTACCCATAGCACCACAATCAAGTATTGTCTCAACTTCAACAGTCGGATTACCTCTGGAATCAAGAATTTCTCTTGCAAAAATTCCTACTATTTCGGTGTTGTCATTCATCATTATTTTTCCTTTCCTGTTAATAATAACCATATATTTGCCTTTTCAATTTTATATTTACTTAAGTTTTCTTAATAATTTTCTTAATAATATACTTTAGTAAAGCTAATGCAGTCAATCTATTATATAAATATTTTTTATATTTTAAAATTAAAACATTCCAGATATAGAAATTAAAAAGGGTTTTTATGATTCGAAGCCGATAAAGTTGCCCAATTTATTAAATATATATAAAATATATATAATATAAGTATAATATAATATACATAATAAATAACGGAATTTTATAACCCGGATTTAGATATAAGTAGTTTTATCACAAATAAAAAGCCCTCCTTTAAAATTTAAAGATAAAGGAAGGCTTTCAATTGTAGGAATACAAGGAATACTTGTTGCCGAATTAAAATCCTGTTATCAGACTTCTTCGAGGTCTTTTTTTAGTGATTCCTCAAATTTTTCTGCATTTTTCTTTATTTCTGCTGTTTTTCCCCTGACAGATCTACAGGCTTTATCCCGGTATTCCTCTATATTTTCTATTAATATTTTTCTTGTTTCTTCACCTCTGCGCGGAGCAACCAGAAGTCCTGTCACAACTCCAAGCCCAAAGATAAGCAGTGTGTAACCGAAAACATCTGAATTTTTCATTACTTTTGCTCCTTTCCGGCTCTTCTTTTCTTAGCTTTTGTAACCTGCCATACTATTATTGCTATTAAAGCAATTATAATCCATACAGGAGCTGATGCAATCAGTACAACTACCATAGAGTTAAATACCCTTATTGCTCCTCTCGCACCTCTTTTCAGTGCTTCTACAAACCCCAGGCCTGAAGTAGAACTTATAGGTTCCGGTTCATGAAAATAAACATCTATTGTAGAAAAAGATACCATGTCATCAAGATATCTCATTCTTCCTTTAATTACCTCTATTTCACCCTGGACATTACTCAGCTCTCTCTGAACCTCTATGCTGTCGCTGACCTTTTTTGACTGTTTCATCAATTCCAGAAGAACTTTTTCCTGTGCTTCGTAATTTCTCAACCTGCTCTCAAGATCGATATATTCCTGTGTAACATCCTGGCCATAACTTGAAATGTTCTTAACAGTACCCATTTCTTTAATTTTATCCAGAGCAGAACTATATGATTTAGAAGGAATTCTTATAGTAATACGTCCACTGGTTAGATTTCCTTCAGAATCAGAGTAACTCTCACTGTTTGCGACAAAGCCGCCATTCCGTTCTGCAAGATTTGTCAGCGCAAACATGGTTTCCTGGAATTTACCTTTTTTAATCTCAATTTCAATATAAGCAGTCTTGATAACTTTCTTTCCACCGGCAACTTCAATATCACCATATTGCGCAATGGTGTTGCCTGCATCACCTAAATCTTCCGCAGGAGCTTCTTCTTGAATTTCTGCTTCTTGGGCTTCTGCTTTACCATAAGCCTCATCTATATCATAAACCGGTGCAGCTTCCTCTTCTGCTACTGCTTCCTCTATAACTTCCGCTGATTCTACTGATTTACTTACAAAATCTCTGGCTCTTGATGCAGAGCATGCCGTAAAAAATACACCTGCAATCAGAATAAATGTGAGGATCACAACCAGCAGACCCCGTGATAACCTTTTAATTTTCATCTATACCTCCATTACCTTAAATAATATTTTTAATATCAAAACTTTATTTTATATTAGTATTATAACTCATTTAATAATTCCTGTTACCATAACCAGTTTAAATTATCATCTATAATAATCCATAATAAATAGAACCTGTTTCTCCGTAAATATTATTGCTCTGTCTTATCTTTTTAAATTACCGTACACAGGTAAATAGAACCTTTATATATTTTTTAAATAAAATCAAACTCATAATATACATTCGAAATGTTGTTATATTAAACGAGGTATCCTGAAAAGAATTTTTTAAAGACAAATATAAAAAGATTTTAATTTCAGGAGATTATTCGAATTCCAGGAGTTTTTTAATTCCAGGGTTTTTATTTACAAGTATTAATTCTATTTAATAGCACCATCGAAAAAGCAATAAACATGTCATTCCTGGCGTAGATCTTTATAAGGCACAGGTCTCTACCAGATACCTGTTCTTATATAATTATCTATAGCTCTGGCTGCATCTTTTCCGGCGCCCATTGCAAGGATAACAGTTGCTGCTCCGCTAACTATATCTCCTCCTGCAAAAACACCCTTCATGCTCGTTTTTCCGGTTACAGGACTGGCTTTTATATTTCCCTTTTCTGTAAGCTCCAGTTCAGGAATTGTAGAAATAAGAAGTGGATTTGGTCCCTGTCCTATGGCCATTACGAGAACATCAACCTCAATATCAAACTCCGAGCCTTCTACTGGTACGGGTCTTCTCCTGCCCGACAGATCGGGTTCCCCCAGTTCCATTTTAATGCACTTTACTTTATTAATCCGGCCATTCTTTCCTGAAATTTTGACGGGGTTGGTCAGTAGTTTAAATTCGATCTCTTCTTCCCTTGCATGTTCAATCTCTTCATCTCTTGCAGGCATCTCCTTTTCGCTTCTTCTGTATATCAAATAAACATTTTCTGCACCCAGCCTTTTTGCCGTTCTTGCAGAGTCCAGTGCTACATTACCTCCCCCAACTACTGCTACCCTGCGCCCTTTAATAATAGGTGTATCATATTCCGGAAAACAGTAAGCTTTCATCAGGTTTGCTCTTGTAAGATATTCATTCGCAGAGTAAACTCCGTTAAGATTTTCGCCCGGGATGCCCATAAAATAGGGAAGACCGGCACCGGTTGATATAAAAACTGCTTTAAACCCGCTATCAAATAAATCACCAATTGTCAGTGCTTTTCCAATCACCATATTTACTTCAACTTTAACTCCAAGGTTTTTTACATAATCAATTTCCTTACGTACTATTTCCTTAGGAAGTCTGAATTCAGGAATGCCATAAACCAGGACTCCGCCAGGTTTATGCAGCGCTTCAAATATAGTGGCCCGGTAGCCCATTTTTGCCAGTTCAGCACCACAGGTAAGACCTGCAGGACCGGACCCGATTACTGCAACTTTTTCCTTTGTGCATTCTCTGGTAACTCCTGACATGTTGCACTTTTCAGTCCCCTCAGTGATGTGGTTCATTTCCCTGCTCATTTCCCTATCAGCTACATAGCGTTCCAGTCTTCCAATTGCTACGGGTTCCCCTTTAACGCCAAGGATGCATTCCTTCTCGCACTGGTCTTCCTGGGGACATACCCTGCCACATATTGCCGGGAGACCATTTCTCTCTCTTATCTTTTCAAGAGCTTCATCAAATTTTTTTTCCTGAATTAAACTGATAAATCCTTTTATATCTATTTCCACAGGACAGCCTTTTATACATCCGGGATTTTTGCATTGAATACATCTTGAGGCTTCCCGCAGGGCATCTTCTTCTGAATAACCGAGTGTAACTTCACTGAAATTTTTATTCCTTACAGCAGGATCCTGTTCGGGCATCGCTACCCTTGAAATTTTTTCTTTTTTACTTTCATTTCCTTTTTTATATTCTTTTTTAAATTCTTTTTCGCGGTCTATTCCAGTCATATCATCTCCGGTTAAATTCTTATTTATCCATTTCTAACCCACACTGGTGTTTATAGATATCCATACTCTCTTTTTCCTGATCAAGATAAATCTTTTGCCGGGAGATAAGCAGATCAAAGTCTACATCGTGCCCATCAAATTCAGGTCCGTCAACACATACAAATTTCGTTTTACCTCCAACCTCTACCCTGCATGCTCCACACATACCTGTCCCATCAACCATTATTGAATTAAGTGAAACTATTGTTTTTATATTAAAAGGTCTGGTTACTTCAGAAACTGCATGCATCATTAAGGCAGGGCCAATAGCAACTACCCTTGATATATCAGTTTTTTTGTCAGCACTTTTTTCTATGTTTTTTTCCAGATACTCTCCCAGAAATTCCGATACAAATCCCTTATAACCTGCAGAACCATCGTCAGTGCATATATAAAGCTCATCTGATACTTCCCGCATTTCTTTTTCTAAAATAACAAAATCCCTGCTCCTGGCACCAATTATAGATATTACATAGTTACCTGCTCTTCTCAACTCTGTAGCTATAGGTATAACAGGGGCTATTCCTGCTCCACCACCAACACATATAACTTTCCCGAAGTTTTTAATTTCAGAAGGTTTTCCGAGAGGGCCTACTACATCAAGTATATAATCTCCTTCGCTTAAGCATGACAGCAAGAATGTAGTTTTTCCTACTCTCAGCGAAACTAACATAATTACCCCATTTTCACGATCATAACCTGCTATAGTCAGAGGAATTCTCTCACCTTTTTCATTTATTCTTATAATCACAAACTGGCCTGCTTTTGCTTTATCCGCAATTAATGGAGCATTAATATAAAACCTGTCTGTATCTTTTGCTAGATTTTCTTTTTTTATTATTTTATACAAATTTTTACTACTCTATATAGTTTTTATAAAGGGATTACAAATAGACACATTTTAAATTAAATAAAAAATATATACAATAAATTTTTTAAGTCATGTTACTGTATTAATTCTTATTTTAGACATTTATTTTCTATTTTATTCATATATCTATATATATTATTTATCTATATTGTTTTAACGATAAATAAAAATTTGCCTGTTTTAAAACTTCACTTTATTGCTATAAATCTATCAAGGCAGGCAGCAATTTTCTCAATTGACTTGCTAAACCGGGGGTCCACATCAAATGGTGAAGAAGAAATTAAATCTGACTCCCTTACCTTTTCGCTATAGGGTAGCTTGCCAAGAATAATAAAGTCACCAAGATTTTCTCTTATTAGTTTCTCTTCATCACCTGTTCTTAATTTATTTATTACAATAAATAAATTCTTAATTCCAATGTCACGGGACATTTCTCTAATTTTCAATGCAGTCTGGATGCTTTTTAGTCCGGGCTCAACCACAACAATAAGAGCATCCATATTTTCACATGTTCCTCTGCCAAGATGTTCAATCCCTGCTTCCATATCCATGATTACAATTTCCTTGCTCCGGACTACAAGATATCTAAAAAGACTTTTTAAAAGAACATTCTCAGGACAATAGCATCCACTACCACCGGCTTTTACTGTTCCTGCAACCAGAAGTTTCACACCATTAATATCCATTCCAAACTTTTGAGGAATATCATCCACTTCCGGGTTTAACTTAAAGAATGTACCGTATTCACCGGGTCTGGCACCGGTTCTTTCTTCAATTAAATCCTTCATTTCTATAAGGGGAGTGATTTTTAGTGCTGTTTTATAATCGACTCCCAGCGCTGAGGCTAAATTTGCATCAGGGTCAGCATCGACTGCAATAACCTTATAATTCTTATTAGCATAATACCGTGCGAGGCATGCTGCTATCGTTGTTTTACCAGTCCCACCTTTACCTGATATCGCAATTTTCATTTTTTAACAAATAACCTTTTTTTAAATTAAATACTATCTATTTAATTAAATATATCTGATTAAAGATACCTGATGATTATAATCATATTAATACAATTTTAAAGCGCTCCTTTGAGGGGCATACTTAAATTATTACCATTTTCCACTGGCACCACCTCCACCGGAAGAACCGCCACCAAAACCTCCAAAACCTCCACCAGATGACCTGCCTCCTCCCCCTATTCCACTACCGCCGCCTCTATAAGATGAGTGCCTGCTTTTTCTGGGTATTGTAATTTCTTTAACATCATTGTAACCACAATTTAAACAAGTCCTCTCTACAAGCTGCTTTCCGGATTCTATATATGTAGCAGCTTTCAGCACAGTTGATTTTGTCCTTAGTTTAAACCTTCTGCACTTCGGGCATCTTTTCTTAAAGAATTTTAAAATTGGCATTACAATAAACGCTATGATAATTATTATAAATATAAACAGGAAAAAGATTATTGTTCCGATTGTAGAACCGATGGAATTGCCCTCTGATGATTCTGATTCTGTTTTGACAGCTAACGGTTCAATACCTTCCGAGGAGCTTAAAGGCGTCATCCCTCTATCTATATAAATCCGGTCAGCAATAGCAATAATTGTATTGTATAAACCATTATAGAAATTACCTTTTATAAGTTCCGGTATAAGTATCTCATCTCGAATTCTACCAGATTCCAGGTCTGTAATAACTCCTTCCAGGCCATAACCTACTTCTATTCTTAAGGGCCTGTTGCCGGGTTCTCCCTCTGTACCTATTAAAATAAGAATGCCATTATCCTCTTTTTCTTTTCCTATTCCCCACTTTTCGAACAATTTGACCGCATATTCTTCTTCGGTAAGCCCCTGTAAATTTTCAACTATTACTACTACTATCTCGCATCCTGTTTCTTTTTCAATCCTTGAAGAAAGAGATTCCAGACTATCTATGGAAGCAGCATCAAGTTTTCCGGCATAATCATTTATATACCCGGTATAAGATGGTAAATTAATATTAGAGGCTTTGTTACTGGAATTGTTACACCCTGATAATATAATTAAAAAGGACAGAAAAAATAAAAGAAAAATAACCGGCCTTTTTTTTAACTTAAGCATCCTTGATTTAGGCATATTTTGTAACATCACCTGGTCTAATCAAACCTAATCTAATTCTAGATCTATTTCCGGAGCTACTTCTGCGCCTTCTGCAGCTTCAAAGAATTCCTTTGGCTCAAACCCGAACCAGCCTGCAATTATATTTCTCGGGAACATTCTAATATAAGTGTTATAATCTTTAATTGCTTCATTAAATCTCTGTCTTTCAACAGCAATCCTGTTCTCGGTACCTTCAAGCTGGGTCATAAGATCACGTATATTCTCACTTGCTTTAAGCTCAGGTGTGTCTTCTACCACAACCCTCAGGTTACCGATAAAAGAATCTATCTCCTTATTCACACTTTCAAGCTCAGCCGGCGTTTCTGCACTATTTATACCTGCTCTTGCTTCTGCAATAGCCTCGAATATATCTTTTTCCATCTGCATATAGCCTTTTACACTTTCAGCCAGATTGGGTATCAGATCCAGCCTTCGCTGATAAACATTCTGAACCTGCGCCCAGGCATTATCAATTTCGATCTCCTTTGCTACCATATTATTCCTGGAACTTATAATATAACCTATAAATATCACAACAATAACAGCCACTACCACAATGATTATTGTAGTTTTGCTCCAAAAACTCTTGCCACTCATATTTTTAGCTCCCTTTATTTATGTTTGCAAACTTTAACAACTGCTGGTCTTATTAAAAAGTCATCTATCATATAACCTTTCCGTAAAACTTCAAGTATATGTCCCTCTTCAACACCTTCAACGCTCTCAGTTACAACAGCATCACAAATTTCGGGGTTAAATTCCTCTCCTACAGGATTAATAACTTTTACGTTCTCTTTTTTTAAAAGCTCCATTAGACTTTCGTAAATCATTTTTATACCTTTAAAAAAATCATCTTCCTGTTTTTCTAATTTTTCTCCAGCTTCAAGGGCTATCTCAAAGTTATCGATTACAGGAAGAAGCTTTTCTATTAAGTCTTTATTTGCCCTTTTGATGTGTTCAAGATGTTCTTTTAAAGTTCTCTTTCTATAATTATCATAGTCTGCCTGTATTCTTTTTATTCTGTTTATATACTCTTCCTCAATTTTTTTACAGTTTTCCAGCTCTCCACGTAAAAGCTCTATTTCTTTTTCCAGTTCTTCCACTTCGAGTTCCTTTTCTATTTTTCCTCCTGTGCCCTCCCTGGCTATTTTTTCTTTAAATTCTTTAGATCCCATCATCTCTTCTAAATCCTCACCATTACCAGAATTATTTTCTAATTCTTCATAATTTTTACTTTTTTTATCCTTCTTGCTCATAACTAAAAATACACCACACTTTCATAGAAATCCAAGTTAAAAAAATTAAGATATATTATATAATATGAAGGCAATAGTTTTAAAATTTTAAAATCTGCTCCTGCCAATAGCTATCACATCACCGGTGGAGACTATCTCATCAGTATAGAAATGGCCATCACAATCTACAGGCGCAAAATGAAAATGTGTAGTAATCTTCTCACCATTTTCAGCTGCAATATTTTGTATTTTAACCTCTATTATTATTTTTTCACCAGGTCTTAGTCCCTCAATAGGCGAACCAACTTTTTCGGGTTCTACTAATCTAGTGGTTGAATCAGTAGTGGTAGTTTTTGTCTTTTTTCCTGTTGTAAGATCGGTTGTAGTTATAGTAGTCTTTACAGTGGTCTTCATTACCCTTTTTAGATTGACAGCTCTTTCTTCGGTTAACTGCTTGGTTTCTATAACAGTATCTATCCTTTCTTTTTCCAGATCTGTTTCTTCATCTATTATGTACTTAGTTTGCTTCTCAGTTATAGTATAACCCTTTGTCTTTGCCCAGTCTGCAATATAGGTTTCATAAATATCTTCCTTTGAATAATAATACTGATTGCTTTCCGGATTCCACAGATGTACTTCCCAGATAGGAGAAATTTCCTCCTCCGTGTTAAAGCTCGGGTCAAGTTTTATCCAGACCATAAAAGGCTGTATATTAACAGTTACATTACCTGTATTTGTTATCTCAAAAGGCTGATAGTACCATTCTCTTCTACTAATAGTAGAATCTCCTTTTGTGGGTAGCGACTTAATCTGAATAGAATAAACAGGTTTGGGTATAGCGACTACGTTACTTGATATTGCACGCCCTCCTTTATCCAGAGTCCATAAAGTATAGTAATAAGACCTTCCACTTATTATATCTTTATCAACATAACTCGTGGAACCTATATTAGAAAACGTTGCAATAACATCATTTTCAGGATATTCAGGATTGGTACACGGGTCTTCAACTCTTACCAGCTTATACGAATCAAAATCAGTATCAGTGCTTGTAGTCCAGCTCAGATGGTTTGCATTTCCCTTATTATAGCCTGTAAGGGTGGAGGGGTAGGGAACATCCAGATTACTTAACACCTTTACATTTGTAAAAACAGGAGCACTTGTAAATCCATCCGTTGTTTTTGCCCAGACAGCTATCTCGTTGTCTCCTGTCTTTAAAATTATATCTGCCAGTTCAAAAATACCATTGTCATCACTTTCAATCTCTCCTACCAGATTATCATTTACCTTAATATATACACTTGACGCAGGCAGGTGCTTCCCTCTTATATATACCCCGGGATTATCTTCTATAGCATAATATGTACTTCCTATTTCTTTTAAATTTTCGCTATTATCATATATTTTATACTCAACTTTCGGCGGTATATTCAAATATATAGTAAATTCTGTGGGTAAACTTTTAGCGCCGGATGGCTTTACCGCTATAAGTTTAATAATATTTTCCCCCTCATTTATTTCTACTCCATTTAAAGTCTCAAAATTCCCATTCTTATCCACAGCTACATTGCTCTGGGCCAGTACACCGTTTACATAGACTTCTATAGTATTTCCTTTGTCAGCATAACCTTTAATAAAAATTAATTCTCTGTCACCACTTCCATAGATTATTTCCCCGGATCTGTGGGACAGAACTACAGGCGGGCTTATTAATTTATTTTTTATCTCATCTAATTTCTGGCTG
>Ga0172377_10006494_pt1 | contig 12043 bp, 6 predicted proteins | sample Pumphouse3metaG_FD_119749 | JGI IMG/M metagenome (GOLD analysis project Ga0172377, IMG submission 119749) | Leachate microbial communities from a municipal landfill in Southern Ontario, Canada - Pumphouse #3 metaG | ecosystem: Engineered > Solid waste > Landfill > Unclassified | place: Canada... | reverse complement strand
CTTTACCATATCTTTGCCCGGAATTTAAATAAAAGATATGATAAAGAAAGTGTTATTTATAGCAGTGGGAATTGCAACAGTATTTCTATCTCCGGCTTTAGCGTTGTTTGCCGGAATTTTACTTGCATTTACAATTAAACCCCAATTTTTAAAAGAGACAAAATTATTTTCAAAATATTTATTACAGATTTCTGTAGTTGGTTTGGGTTTTGGAATGAATCTTCAGAAATCTCTTCAGGCATCTTCTGATGGTATGATTTTTACTATTGTCTCTGTTGTTACAGTTATGAGTATGGGTGTTATTCTTGGCAGAATATTTCATATAGATAAAAGACTTTCTTATCTTATTTCAACAGGAACGGCTATTTGCGGAGGTAGTGCCATTGCAGCTATTTCGCCTGTTATAAAGGCAAATGATAATCAGATCTCTGTTTCACTAGCTGTAATTTTTACATTAAATGCCATTGCTATGTTTATTTTTCCTCCTATAGGACACTGGATGGATTTAAGTCAGACTCAATTTGGTACCTGGGCTGCCATTGCTATTCATGATACAAGTTCTGTAGTAGGTGCAGGTCAGATGTATGGGCAGAAGGCTTTAGAGGTAGCTACAACCGTTAAACTAACCAGGGCTTTGTGGATTATCCCATTATCTGTTTTTTCAACTTTTGTATTCAGAGATTCTGATAGGAAAAGTATTTCAATTCCATGGTTTATTTTATTGTTTATTCTGGCCATGATTTTTAATACCTATGTACATATTATGCCTGCTATTTCGATGATTATAAGTCAGTTTGCTCACCGAGCCTTAAGCGTAACTTTATTTTTTATAGGTAGTATGTTATCTTTTAAAGCTTTAAAAGATGTTGGTTATAAACCTATTGTTTTGGGTGTTTGTATATGGATAATTATTGCATCTATGGCCATGGTTGTTGTGTGTAATCTGATATAAATAGTAACCTTTTAGTCTATTTTTAATGGTCTTGTTCAATACGTTTATGATAGAGAACAAGACCATTAATTTTGGCATGAAGAAGTTTTATCGATTTTTAATTCTAATATTGAGCCCACTCCGAAAAGTCATATAGACAAATATTGTTTTAAAAATATGCGATATTTATATCTTAATCAATAGTTTATATACTGTTTTTATATCTTTAACTCATAAAAACAGTAATATATATAATGTTTAAAAATCAGATAAAAATATTTATAGAGACCTATTTATCGGAATTCCCTTATATAATTTCAGACCATTATTTTCAGGATTAAGATAAACGTACTGATATTTTATTGTTCTCCAAAATCTTTCTATATAATTGTTGTCCAGAGCCCTTCCTCTGTTATTCATACTAATTTGAATAGGTTCTGCCTTAAGATACTCAATGTATACTTTACAGGTAAATTATAATCCCTGGTCACTATTCAAAATCTATGGTCTCCCTTGTATTGCAACGGTTTCTTTAACAGCTCGAATAGAAGATACCAACATTAAGGGAGTTGCTTTTACAGGTAATATCTCATTCGTTATAAGTGTAGAGTGGAAGAATGCCACTTAATGGCAGGATGTTAAATATGCTAGTTTTTACATTGTTTACAAATATTTTGGAATAAATAATTTAAAACCTGATGTATTTTGTAATACAAGTTATGATAATATGCTCTTATTTGGAGGATCATAGTAGGAGGTATTTGTTCAGTAAAATAGGTAAATATGAAATGTCAGGAAAATGCTTCAAGTAACTTTATTGATTTAAGATGCTTATTAGTAAAAGATTGGACTTTTTAATTTGCATATATATAATTAAATTATATGTTAATAAACATATTAAAGTATGTATTTTTTTTGTGAAATGTTCTTAAATTTATAATTATATAATATGTAATACCAATTATGTTTTAATATGAAATATTTGATTTGCTTGGTTGTAGTTGTTTTAGCTTTTTGGCGCTGTGAAAATGGAAATTTATTACAGCAAGTGGAACGCATATCTCAATAGGTAAAATTACAGTTTGCTTTAGATGGTAGAGATTCTATTTTTAAAACCTATTTTTCTATAAGAAAATGTATGCTTTACACTGATCATGTTTCTTGTACGGCAAGTATCTTGGGCGTAGGGTTTGCTAATTAATGGTGTGGTTACAGGATCAAACGACGGACTTGCCATTTCAGGCATTTGGGTTGTAGAAAAAGGCTCAACCAACGGAACAACAACCAATCTTGATGGAAAATATGAAATAAAAATTGGTGCTGATGCTATTTTGGTTTTCAATTACATTGGAATGAAACAAGTTGAGGTTACTGTCGGTTCCAAAAAAGAATTAAACGTTAATGGTGTTGTATTGTTAACTACAAAGAGCGATAAAATATGGATTCTCGTATTAATATGGATTCTTGTTTTTAAATTGATTTATAACATTAAAATATATTTGGCCTATGGTAAATGGTAAAAAATGAGGTTTCAAAAGATAGTTATTAAGCTATTTTTTTAATTATTTCTATTTTAATCAAAATATAGAACTATTAAAATCTTAAACAATTTAATATGAATTTTATGAAAAAAAATCACACAAGAAAGGTTTTTTTATGGCTAAAATCTTTCATAGCAGTTATGGTTGTTATGCTCTTTATTGGGAGTAGCAGAGTAATGGCTAATAAAATTATTTTAAATAGTAATTATAATGTTTCACAACAGCAGACAAAAGAGATAAAGGGTAAGGTGGTTGATGGTAACGGAGAACCAATTATTGGAGCTAGCGTTTTGGAAAAGGGAACTTTCAATGGAACTATTACAAATGGGGATGGCTTTTTTTCGTTGAATTTGAAGAAAAATTCAATATTAGTTATTTCTTATATAGGATACCTAACACAAGAAATTAGTGCTACTGCAAATATGAAAGTAGTACTAAAAGAAAATAGCAAAGAAGTGGATGAGGTGGTCGTATTGGGCTACGGTACTCAAAAAAAAGTAAATCTGACAGGTGCTGTATCTTCAATAGATATTAGCAAGACATTGGAGGCTCGTCCTGAATCGAATATTAGCAAGGCTTTGCAAGGTACTGTGCCCGGCCTAACTATAATCAATAAAAGTGGAGAATTAGATGCTACTCCTACTCTGACTATCCGCGGTGTGGGTACTTTAAGCAATGATGCTACAAGTAACCCTTTGATTGTGGTAGACGGTGTGCCGATGGATGATATTTCTTATCTTAATACACAAGATATTCAGAGTATTTCTGTTTTGAAAGATGCCGCATCTACTTCTATATATGGTACACGTGCGGCTTTTGGTGTGATATTGATTACAACAAAATCGGCTAAAAAGACGGATAAGGTAACAATTAATTATACTAATAACTTTGCATGGTCTACACCTACTATTCTACCTAATTACCCAGATGTGCCAACTCAGATTAGTGCATTGATGGCTGCTAATGCGCGTACCGGCTCTGCAAACGAACTTTTCGGTATGTATTTAGACCAAATGCTGCCAAAAGCTGAAGCATGGAAAACTGCGCATGAAGGTAAGAAAGCAGGTTATAGAGATATGGTATTGGGAGAAGACTTTGATTTAGATAATAATGGTGTGGGGAATTTCTATGCCGATTGGGATGTAGTTGGTATTATGTATCGTAATTGGAAACCCGAACAAAGTCATAATTTATCAATACAAGGCACTAGTGGAAAGACTTCTTACTTTATGTCAATGGGTTATAACCATGATGAGGGTGTGATGACTTTCCATCCTGATAAAATGGATAAATACAATGCTACGATGAATCTTTCTACGGACGTAACTAAATGGTTAACCGTAGGTGGACGCCTCAGTTATAGTGATAAAGATTATACTTCGCCAAATACTCGCCGTACTACTTATCAATATCTATGGCGTTGGGGAAGCTTTTTTGGTCCTTACGGAACTTATCAGGGATCAGATTTCCGAAATGATATTGCTTACCGTAAACAGGCAGCCGACAGCAAGAGTATAGATACTTATACTCGTATTGGAACATTTTTGAAAGCAACCATAATTAAAGGACTGACATTGAATGCAGATTATACTTATAATGTTCGCCGTTATGATTTGCACGAATCTACTAAACCTATAACTTGTTGGAATTCATGGGGTGGTAATTTGACAAATGGACTGTCTACCCTTAGCACCTCAACTCAGGTAGATCAAACAGCTAGGCGTGATAAGTCTTATGCACTGAACATTTATTCCAATTATGCTTTCGATTTGGCCAAAGATCATCACTTCAACTTTATGCTGGGTGGTAATGCCGAAGAAGGAGATGATTACTCTCAATATTCCGAGCGCGATGGTTTGTTAGATCCCGATAAACCTGAATTTAATCTTGCCACCGGCGATCAATACGTAAGCGGATGGCACAGCCAATCGGGCGTTTGTGGCTATTTTGGACGTTTCAATTATAACTATCAGGGTAAATATTTGCTGGAATTAAATGGACGTTACGACGGATCTTCTAAATTTCCATCTAATAATCGTTGGGCATTTTTCCCATCTGCATCGGCAGGTTATCGTATAAGTGAAGAAAATTTTTTCAAGCCGTTAAAAAATATTGTTAATAATCTTAAGATCCGTGCCTCTTACGGAGAAATAGGTAATCAGGCAGTAGGAGATAATATGTACATTGAAACTATGAACAAATATACAACAGCTAAAACACATTGGCTCGATTCTGGCGGTACGAAGGTCGTAACTTATGATATGCCGAAGTTGGTGTCATCTTCATTAAAATGGGAACGCATACAAACTTTAAATCTCGGTTTGGATTTAGGACTTTTTAATAAAGAGTTGAATGTGACAGGCGATTGGTACCAACGGACCACAAAGGATATGTTAGCACCCAGCAAAACAATGCCTTCTGTATTGGGAGCCTCAGCTCCTAACATAAATGCAGGAACATTGAGAACACGGGGATGGGAATTGAATATCGACTGGCATCATAGTTTTAACGATATTGCAGTCTATGCTAATGCCAATATTGCTAATTATTGTACAAAAATTACCAAATGGGATAGCGACACCAAATTACTGGATTCAAATTACAGTGGAAAAAAATACGGAGATATTTGGGGCTTTGAAACAGACCGATATTTTACTGCAAGTGATTTCAATGCCGATGGATCTTATAAAGAAGGTGTAGCTTCGCAAAAAACATTACAAAGTGGTAGCTTTGTTTATGGTGCAGGCGATGTCAAATTTAAAGATCTGGATAATTCAGGTACAATTGACGGAGGGTTGGGTACTGCTGACAATCACGGAGATTTGAAAGTGATAGGTAATACAACTCCTAGTTATCAATATAGTTTCCGATTAGGAGGTGAATGGAAAGGATTCGACATAGATATGTATTTTCAAGGAGTAGGCAAACGTGACGTTTGGACACAAAGTGCATTTGTTATGCCAATGATGCGCGGCGCGGATGCACTCTATGCCAATCAAACTAGCTATTGGACAGAAAGCAATCCAAACCCCAATGCTGATTTTCCGCGCATGTATCCGGGCGGTTCAGGGCAAGGAACAATCTCCGTACTTCCCTACGGAAGGTACAATTTCTATCCACAATCTAAATATTTGGTTCACATGGCTTATTTACGATTCAAGGATCTGACTATTGGGTATACATTACCGAAGGATTTGACCATGAAAGCTTTTTTATCAAAAGTACGTTTCTATTTCAGTGCTAACAACCTTTGCGAATTGATCAATCGGAGTAACGCTCCTGTCGACCCGGAAATTAATACAGCAGAATATGGTGTGAACTTAAATAATGCTACATGGGGGCGTATTGACCCAATGTATCGTACCAACTCTTTTGGTGTTCAAGCAACATTTTAATTAATTATTAATCCATTATGAATATGAAAAAGTTAAATATAATAGGTATACTGTCAATAGCCATTTTGGTTGTCAGTTGTAATAGTATATTGGACAAAGAACCCTTGGATACATTCACCAACGAAAATTTTTGGACAAGCGAAAGCAATGTTGAGGGTTATGCCAATGCATTTTATGAAAATTTTTCTGGTTATGGTAATGGTGGTGGTTCTGGCGACTATTATTTCAAAACACTTTCAGATGATCAGGCAGGAAGTAGTTTTGCCGATTGGAATTATACATCTATTCCTGCTTCAAGTAGTAATTGGAATAACAACTGGATTGAAATACGTAGAGCCAATATTTTATTAGAGCATGTTGACGAAATTACATCAATGACCACCACAGAAAAAGCTCATTGGAATGGTGTAGCGCATCTAATGCGTGCATGGACTTACTATCAGCTGGTACGTATGTATGGTGATGTGCCATGGATCAACAAGTCCTTGGATATTACAGATACAGGTTATTTGTACAGTGAACGAACAAGCAGAGAGGTGGTAATGGATAGTGTATTAAATGATTTGAATTATGCTTGTACCAATATGTATAACACTACATCAAGGATTACACTCAATCAGTCTGTGGCATATGCCATGAAAGCCGAAATATGCTTATACGAAGGAACATTCCGTAAATATCGTTTGGCTACAGATAATCAACTCGAACCTGATTTAAGTGGTTCCACAAAGTATCTGACGGCTGCAAAAGAGGCTTGTGCTGCTATTATGAGCAATAGTGATTATTCGCTTAATGATTCTTATCAAGGCAACTATAATTCGCTTAATTTAAGTAGCAATAAAGAAATGATCCTTTATAAAGCATATAACTTGGATGTATTAATGCATTCACTGATAGATTACACTTCCTCATCCTCACAGATGAGTGGTATGACAAAGGATGCTTTTGATTCGTATCTGTTTAAGGACGGGAAACCATTAGGATTAACATCGGAAGATAAGAATGATGCTGCCTTTATCCATTTTGGTACAAAGATAGTAGCTGATGAAGCAGTAGCTGATACGGTACTCTCCCTACATAAAGTTTTGGATGTACGTGATGCCCGCCTTTTACAAACCATTGATACAGCGTTATGCTATGTATCACGTGGATTTACTCGCTTTAATATAGGTATGTCAATGACCTCTTCTACGGGTTATGGGGTGGCTAAATATGATAATCAAAGCATAGACTTGCAACATAGAAGTCAGACAGGCACAAATTATACTGATGCACCTCTATTTTGGCTATCAGAAGTTTATCTTGAATATGCCGAAGCTTGTGCAGAATTAGGTACTGCTACTCAAAATGATTTAGATATTTCGGTCAACAAGTTGAAAAAACGTGCAGGGCTACCTGATTTATCAGTCAATGTAGGTTTTACAGATCCGGCAAACACTATCGGAGTAAGTGATCTAATATGGGAAATCAGACGAGAGAGACGTTGTGAACTTATGTTTGATAACTATATCCGTTATTGGGATTTGATTCGCTGGCATCAATTGGATAAATTGGATTCAAGTATGAATCCTAATATCCTGATAGGTGCTAATATTGTTAATGACCCTTATGATACAGCGGTTTCACGCATAGATAATTATATCAATGCATCAAAAGGCAAAACAAGAGTCTACGATAAAAAATATTATTTATATCCCATTCCATCAGATCAGATTAGTCTTAATCCTAAATTAGGTCAGAATTTTGGTTGGTAGTGGTTTATTGATTTATAAATTTTATATAGATTTGAGATATTCCCCAAAAAGGCAGTTCCAAAATGAAAATTTTAAAACTGCCTTTTATTTAATTTTTTTTACATACATAAATCATGAAATATACGAAATTCATTTTGCTATTGTTGATCATAGGATTTGTTATCCAAACAGCCTCTGCACAAAATATTTCTATAGAAACTCGTTTGCAAATCGGTAAAATATTAAATGATTTGGCTCGTAAAGAGATTACTGTGGGCAAAATAGATATAGATTCAGTTTCGGCTACAAATGATCGGTTGATCTTTTTTGCTAATACGAATTGTGCTTATATCCCTTTCCGGGAAGATAATGTAAAATATATTTATAATAAGATTTATCAATTGTTGCCTACTACCTATGCTGATTATAAATTGGAATTACGTGCTGACGGAAAAGCTATTGAAGACTTGATACCTCTTGCCTTGCGACCAAAAAGTAAAAATATTTCTACTTTCACTAATACTTCAAAAAAACCATTAATCGCTAAAATATCTTCTCCTTTTATTCCTACTAAAGGATTGGAGAATCGACATATTGCTATGTGGCAAAGCCACGGACTTTATTACGAACAATCATTATCACGTTGGGAATGGCAACGTGCACGTATATTTCAAACTGTGGAGGATCTTTACACGCAGAGCTACGTATTACCATTTATTATTCCAATGCTCGAAAAAGCAGGTGCTACCGTATTATTACCTCGTGAAAGGGATTGCAATTCTTGCGAAGTAATTGTTGACAATGACAATGGGTTGAATGACATTTCCTGTTATACAGAGCAAGGTAATTGGATTAGAGGTGCACTACCGGGGTTTGCTTATCTTAGAAAACAATATAAAGATTTTGAAAACCCATTTACCGAAGGATCATACAGACAAACGGAAACCATCACTCGAAAAGATAAAGAATGCATAGCAACATGGATTCCTAAGATTCCTCATTCCGGGAAATATGCAGTATATGTATCCTATAAAACGGTAAAAAATAGTACGGATGATGCTCTTTATACGGTTTATCATAACGGTGAAAAAACACAATTCCGTGTTAATCAAAAAATGGGTGGAGGTACTTGGATTTATCTGGGTGATTTTGGCTTTACGACTGGTAGAACAGATTGTCGTGTAGAGTTGAGTAATTTATCATCAAAAAGAGGGTGCATTGTTACGGCTGATGGAATCAAGATAGGAGGCGGAATGGGAAATATAGCCCGATGTCCCGCTCCGGGAGGTATAACAAAGAATACCAAAAGTTCTGCCGATTCTGCACTTGTAAATGTTTCAACCATCCCTATAATTAAATATCCTTATCAAATTAGTGGATATCCGCGTTTTACAGAGGCTGCTCGCTATTGGTTACAATGGGCCGGATTTCCCGATAGTATATATTCTGTAAATAAAGGGAAGAATGATTATGCAGATGATTATAAATGTCGCGGTATGTGGGTAAATTATCTTGCAGGAGGTTCTAAAGGATTTCCTGATGAAAAAGGGCTAAATATTCCTATTGATATGTCCTTTGGTTTACACTCTGATGCCGGTACCACTTATAGTGATACGATTATTGGTACGTTGGGAATATATCAAACAGCTGCATACAATGGGGTGTTTGCTGACGGTACATCCCGATATGCTTCGCGTGACTTGACTGATTTGGTACAATCAAGTATTGTAAATGATATTCGTGCACTTTATGAACCAAACTGGACTCGCCGTGGTCTGTGGAACAAATCCTATTATGAAGCATGGGTGCCTAGAGTACCTGCCATGTTATTAGAAATACTTTCACACGAAAACTTTGCTGATATGCGATATGGTCTGGATCCAAGATTTAGATTTACAGTGAGTCGTGCTATTTATAAAGGTATTCTACGCTTTTTATGTTCGGAGTACAAAACTGATTATGTAGTTGAACCGCTACCTGTAACTCAGGCGGAAATTCATTTTGCTGATAACGATGAAATATCTCTCAGTTGGCAACCTGTTGAAGATCCGCTGGAACCAACGGCGAGAGCAGATAAATATATTGTTTATACACGTATAGGAAATCATGATTTTGATAACGGTACAGTAATAAATAAAAATCATTTTAATACTACAATTCCAATCGGGCAGATATGTAGTTATAAAATCACAGCAATAAATAAAGGAGGCGAAAGTTTTCCTTCTGAGATTCTTTCTGCAGGAAGATCGGTTAATGATAAAGGTATGGTTTTGGTGATTAACGGGTTTGACAGAATATGTGCTCCTGCAGATTTTGTAGCCAATGCTGATTCTTTGGCCGGATTCCTTGACGATTTTGATAACGGAGTACCCTATAAAAAGGATATATGTTACACTGGGAAAATGAAAGAATTTCGTCGTCAGATACCTTGGACTGATGATGATGCTGCCGGATTTGGGGATAGCTATGGCAATTATGAAAAGATGGTTATAGCTGGAAACACCTTTGATTATCCTGCCTTACACGGAGCTGCTATTTTAAAAGCAGGTTATTCATTTACTTCTTGTAGTGCAATGGCTATAGAAAACGGAGCAGTATCAATGAATTCGTATTCATATGTGGATCTTATATTAGGCAAACAAGAACAAACAAAAATGGGCAGAGGTGGTGTAACTCCTTTACAGTTTAAGACTTTCAACAAAAATATGGAACAAAAGCTTACGACATATTGTCAACAACAAAAAAGTAATTTGTTTATTTCGGGCGCCTATGTGGCTACTGATTTATGGGATAATCATCTGATAAAATCGAATAAAACCGACCGTGAATTTGCTACTAATATATTAAAATATAAATGGCGTACTGGACAAGCAGCTATCATGGGGGAAATAAAAAGTGTGGCTTCTCCTTATCCTTTCACTGGTGACTATATGTATTATAACAAACCTAATCCTAAATCATATGTTGTAGAATCGCCCGATGCTATTGAGCCTGCAGACAATTCGGCGGTTACTATTTTTCGCTATTCCGAAAATAATCTGAGTGCGGGAGTTGCATATAAAGGTGATTATAAGACTTGCATTTTGGGATTTCCATTCGAATCAATTCGTACCGAAAGTGGGAGAGAACAACTGATGAAGTCAGTACTTGATTTTTTTAACGCAAACTAATACATTCCATTAAATGAGAAAGAAAATATATTTACCTATACTGCTGTGTTTGTTATTTGTCTCTTTGCACGCAGTTGAACCATTTAAATTTGCTTTGGTAACTGATATACACATTGATCCTTCTTCTCCTACGTCCATTGAAGATTTACAAAACTCTGTGCAACAGATTAACAAAACGGACAGCCTGGATTTTGTCTTGGTAACCGGGGACATTACTGATAAGGGAGATCGTACCTCATTGCTAATAGCAAAAAAAATACTTGATCAGTTAAATATCAAGTATTATATCATTATGGGAAACCATGAAACTAAATGGAGCGAATCAGGGATGACCGATTATCAAAAAATATTCGGTTCCGAGAGGGTTGAGTTTGAACATAAGGGCTTTCTCTTTCTCGGATTTAACAGTGGACCGTTCATGCGAATGGCATTGGGACATATTTCTCCTCAAGATATCACTTGGTTAAAGAATGAGTTAAAAGCCAAGGCAGGTAACAATAAGCCGGTTATTCTTTTTACGCATTATCCCTTGTTGCCAGGAGATGTAGACAATTGGTACGACGTAACAGATGCTGTACGTCCGTATAATATCCGAACTTTTTTAGGCGGGCATTATCATTCAAACCGAAGATTCTCTTATGATGGAATTCCTGGTATTATCAATCGATCTAATCTTCGGGGAAAGGATAAAACGGGAGGATATAGTATTTATCATTTTACTAAAGATTCCATTCTTGTTTACGAGCAACTCATAAATAAACCGATGTACGAATGGACTTCTTTATCTTTGAGAAAGAAATATTTTTCTTCTGAACCGGGATCACTAAATTTACGCCCTGATTTTTCGATGAATAATAATTATAAGAACATAAAAGAAAAATGGCTGCTACACATAGGAACAGGCATTTATAGTTCACCGGTATTATATAAAGAAAGGATTTATGTGGGTGATGATCAGGGTACAATGACATGTTATTCGTTATCCGGTAAAAAACAATGGGCTTTTCAATCAGGACTTCGCATTGTAGGTACTCCGTCAGCTGCCAATGGAATAATCGTTTTTGGTTCGGCAAATAAAAATATTTACGGTCTGAATGCCAGAACAGGTAAAAAACGTTGGATGGTAACTGCTAATGCACCGGTACTTGGGGCCGTTACAATCAGTCAGGGAATTGCTTACATAGGGGCAAGCGACCATACTTTTCGTGCTATTCGAGTGAAAGATGGAGCAGTAGTCTGGGCATATAATGGAGTGAAAGGATATATCGAGACT
>Ga0172377_10006490_pt1 | contig 12045 bp, 8 predicted proteins | sample Pumphouse3metaG_FD_119749 | JGI IMG/M metagenome (GOLD analysis project Ga0172377, IMG submission 119749) | Leachate microbial communities from a municipal landfill in Southern Ontario, Canada - Pumphouse #3 metaG | ecosystem: Engineered > Solid waste > Landfill > Unclassified | place: Canada... | reverse complement strand
GATCATATAATTCCAATTGCAAAAGGCGGTAAATCAACCATGTCTAATCTGCAGATTATCTGCCATAGATGCAATGTCGAAGAAGGAGATGATGTTTGAATTTCATCATTTAATCCGTAGTCTTAAAGAAAAAGCGGTTTGATGATTCCTTTTTGAATTAAATCAAATCCAATCCTAATCAGTATCTTTACTTAAAACTGAAAGTTGCTTATTAATTTTCAAACGTTATTTAGCAAATTAAATTTATAGCTGATATATCATCATTACTTCTTCCATGGCAATGGAAAATACTTAGCAATTCTCTTTTGATAGGAAGCATATTCCGGATACTTGGAGGCAGAAATTGATTCTCCCATTGTGGAACTGCCAATGAATAGGATCACTAAGAACAGACATCCCACGATACTCCAGTTGAAGACACCATAGAAAGTGACTTTGGCACCTATCGTAAACAAATAGAAGCATACCCAGATAGCCTGCTCAGCAAAATAGTTTGGATGGCGTGAAATAGCAAATAAGCCGTGGGTATTGAAGCCAAGATTATAGGGAGAGGGCAGATTCTTCAGTTCTTTAGCTGCTTTAAGAAGCTGATATTTTTTGGTTTGGAAAAGATATTGCTGGAAATCAGCAATGGTTTCATAGATGATGAAAAACAGCATTAAAACAGTAGCGACATAATCCATTGCTGAGAAAGGCTCAGCTGAAGACATAAGGGCTACTCCTGGTAGACAAATACCTAAGACTAAGGCATTCTGGATAATAGATATGAAGAATAAATCAAAGATAGCCCAAGTAATCCTCGATTTCAGCAGGGGATTTTTTCTTAGTATGGACCAACGATAATCTTCTTTGCCAGTCCAGAACTTAATTGAGTAAGCTCCTTTGCGGGCAAAGTTCAATGTCAGTCTGATTCCCCAGATGGTAACTAAGATAGCCATGACTGTCAGTCTCGCTGACATTCCGCCTTTAATAGCAATAATCCACATATAGACCATCGGTAAGATACTCCATAGTTTGTCCATCTGGGAGTTGTTATGAGTTATTTCACCAATGACAAAGCAATATAAGGCGCTTGAGCCGCAGATGATTACCAGAATCAGCAAAGTCTCTTTTTGCAGATCATCTAGAACAATACCATGCAATAAGCCTACTACCATTAAACTGATTACAGTCAGCACTGCAAGAACGGTTGGTATTATTTTTTTCATTTTTTCTTTTGCTCCACATTCTTTCTAAGAATGATATTAACATAATAAAAGAATTGGTTCTATTGTTTTCTGGTGAAACTATTTTCTCAGCAGAAACAAAAAGCTATTCAGAAGAATTTATGATTCTTCTGAATAGCTGTATCAGTCAGTTAAAGATACTATAAATCTAAGATAGAGATAGAAAACTACTTAGCAGTCGGCTTTTTCTTAGGCAGGTAAACCTTAAGAAGGATAAGGACACCTAAAGAGAGAATGATGACGCCTTCAATGGAGGCAATGGCAATCATGTAACCAGGAACAGCGGAGGTCTCATTCTCATCATAGACAACGAATTTTCCAAGTCTTCCGGAAGTAAAGGAAATGATTCCGTTTGTAGTTTCACAAGTAGTGACTTTTCCGTCTTCATCAATGACCTTATGGGTTCCCTCAGCCAGTTTTTCACCAGTATTGACAGTGATTTCATAGCCACTCTGAGAAGAAGCTGATGAAGTAACGGTAAAAGAATACAAAGCCTTTCCGGAAATCTTATTTTGATCTATGGTCTCTTGGCTGACATCCGAATTCTCATCAATCGTGATGGTATCGCCGGTATTCAAACCTTCACAGGAGACGTTTCCATTAATGGTGCCATTAGAAGTAATCTTGCTGACGGAAAGCTTGTTTAGATAATCAGTGCAATAAGATACGATGGAAGATCTTTCAGTATCCCCAGTAGTGTTTGCAAGTGAGTTCTTAGCCCAGAGGAGAAGCTGAGTCAAAGCCTCGGCTCCAGATGCGGATAAAGAGTAATTAGCTTTTACCGAATTGCTTGATTTGAGGATTCCAACATAAGAGGTAAAGGCAGCTTTTAACTGGTTGGAAGTATCTAATGCCTGATAAACAGTCTGATCTGGACGTATTTGAATCATGTTCTCATAGTCAGTATAAGCATCGACATTTTTTCAACTCAGTCCTGACTGAGTCAAGTCAGTATCAAAAGAATTTGTCATTTCACCAATGATTAATAAAATCAAATCAATCTTAGATGGAATGTTTAGAGTAGTTGCAGCTGAGGCATAATAACCACACTGAGTTTGGATAGAAATAGTCTCTCCCATCCAAGATTCAGCAAGCTGCAATGTTCCATCATAGGATGTGGTGTAAGAAACATCATAAACGTAGATCATATCATATTTATCAAATCCTTCTAAAACTAGGGTATCAAGATTAAAAGAAATCTGAGGAGCAGCCTTGATTTCTGGGACAGTCAAGGTAATAGCTTCCGAGGCATAATGGTCAGCGGTGGCTTTATAACGGACCTTGACTTTAGTAGAAGTAAAGGTGAATTTCTGATCAGCAGTAATAGCTGAATAATTATCGGTATTGCCAGTTGAAACTTCAAGTAAGTCAGCATCCTCACCAACGATGTTGAAGGTACCATCTTTGTTTTGTTTTAAGGTGACAGCAGGTGCAGTGCCCTTAGCGAGAAGCGAAATCGTAGCTGGTGAGGAAGCAAGAATATTAGTAACACTGGAAGTTCTTGTCAAAGTTCCTTCTGTTGTTTTCAGCTTATCGTATGTAGAGCCAAGATTGGTAAGTGAATAATTATCATCTGTTGTTGAAGTGAAATCAATTTCATCATCACTGACAGATAGATGATAACTAGCATCTTCTTCAAGACCTTCAATGCTTTCAGAGGCATAATTGATAGTGACAGCAGGAGTCTCATACATACCAGGCAGATCTAAAAGAAGGTTATTGCTGCAAGCTGTGTTTTGAGTTCCGCCATATCTTAAAGCTACTCTTGAACCAGGCTCAAAGGGAATTGAATCAGTTAATGAGAGGTAAGAATTACTATCTGAATCAAGATACTGATAATTACCAGTGGTATGAATGCAGATCTTTCCATGATAATTGGGGCAATGTCCATAGGAGATGTCCGAAATTGGAGGAACGGACACATTTTCTTTAATTTGTATTTCCTGAGTTTCAGAATAGAGATAAGTAGTTGAGCCAGTTGCGGCATTACGAGTCAAAGTAACTAAGCAACCATATAAACTGTAAACAGTTCCATTTATTTTGCCAGTTAAACCGATAGCGGTATTGTCAGTAGTAGTGAAACTAAGTGTCTTTGAACTTAAAGCACCGGTATTCTTATAGGTCATAAGATAGTCACTGTTAGTTGCTAAATCAGTTAAACATTCATGCTCATAATCCGGATAAGCATAGGCTCTTCCGCTATTGCTTTCATTATCATTGATTCCAATAGGCTTAGGAGCATAGAGAGTGTAGTTAGTGCTGGGAGGCAAATAACTTGTTCCTTTAGTCCTAAAAAGATAGGTCTTCCCAAATTCGACTTTAGTATCAGAGGCAAGAAGTGACCAAGTGGTGTCACCTTTTAATTTATACTGCGTGGCAGCAGAAGAAACGGTAGTAAATGGAAGATAGAATTTGTTGTCATTCTTTTCCCAAGTGGTCGATAAGACTACTGAAGAACTATCAAAGGAACTCTGATCTTTAGCTTTGATTACATAAGGATCAGAATTAACGGAAACGGTTGTATCCTGACTAAGTTTAATCAAAGAAATATCATAAGAAAGATATTCATCAAGATAAGGAATATTTGTTCCGGTAATTTTCAAATATTCCTTGCTTCCGTAGGAAGCGCAAGTTAGACGGTAGGAGCATCCACTCTCAAGGTTGGATACAGTCATATTTGAATAGTCGACGTAAGGAGACGAATAAGTAGTGGAGATACCTTCTTTTGCTAAGGTCTTAAAAATAGTACCTGAACTTTTGTCACCTTTTGATCTACCATCAGCTGTGGAATAACGGTAGTAGAAATAACAACTGCTGCCAGGATTCAAACCACTGAAAGTACCCGAAGATGTGAAGGTGGTTCCACCATGAGAATATTCAACTGTCAGAGCGGTATTGATTTTTGAAGAATTAACTTTTACCGTAATAGAAGTATCAGTATGCGAGACCATTTCTAAGGGTTCAGTTGCAGCTGGAATCGATGATGTTATCTTTACCCCAGAAGTGGTAATTGAATTATAGTTTGTATAAGCGGGAGTGAAATAAGCAGTATATGACCGGTCACTTGGGACATCAGAGATACTGGAAGCGGAGTAATCAATAAATGAAGTCTCATTAATGGTCCAGGTTCCATTCAAAGTTTTTGATGTTTCAAAAGGATCAGTATGCTTTTCAGAATCACTGGCAACAGCTGTGTTGGCGGCTTGACCAGTTGTTCCAACACCAGTTACGGTGCCATTAAAGTTTGGAGTCGTTTTAAGGGGATTGATATAAACCAATAATGTATTTGCAATCTCATTAACTATGAGGATAATAAAATTATTTTTAGATGAATCAGTTTGAACAATTTTGGCCTTAAAAGAAGCATTGTAATTAGATCCATCTATAGCATTGAATTTTCCAGTTGAAGCATTCTTATTACTCATTTCACAGCAAGGAGCTGAACCTCCAGAAGCATTTAATGTGAATTCTGAAGCTTTTTGATAAACAATAACGAAAGTGAGTGTACTGTTGTAGTAGGCACTGATATGGAGAGTATCTGTTGAACCGTAATTATTTTCGTGAGTTTCGGATACCTTTTGAAGGCCTTTTCCGCCTATGGTTACTGAAAAAGCATTGTTGTTGCCTTGAAATTCAGCCGAACCATCTGAATAAGCTTACATTACTTTTGGAGAATGAACGCCACTGACTGAATTATCCTATTGTTGAAATCCTAAAGAACAAAGCATTGAAAAACATAACAAAAAACCACAAAAAAAGTTAAAAAGACCTTTAAACCTAAATTTTTTACGCATAACCCCCAAGCCTTTCTTATTAATATATAATAACAGCTAAAGAGTTCTTGGCAATGGTTTCTTTGCAGCCGTAAAAGAATAGATTCTTTGAAAAATGAACAAGATATGCAGTATTTGTTCATTTATTGTTAAATAATTTTTAATTAGGTTTTTTTCGAGCAAAAAAAAGCTACTCATCTTTTGATAAAAAAGGTTACATAAATATTGAAACGTAAAAAATAATGAAAAATTATGAATTTAACTGATAACCACCCACTGAAATAGAACAGCCTGTATCATAGGAAGCATTGAACTTAATGAAGAACCAAGTATACCAATTAGTTCCGGCATCTCTTTCACCCATAGTGACAATATTCTTATATGTAAAACCAGCTGTTTCTCCAGCTTTTATTGTCTTCTTGTAGCCACCTACTTCATAGAAACTTCAGAATGATCAAAGTGTTGTTAATGAACTTGGAATAGTACCAGATTCCATCCGTAGAAATCATATTGGCATTAAATCCGGTATTGAGGTCATTGTTCCAATCAATGACTCGGCATCATCCTCCGTGACTTCCGTCTGATACTTTCCAATAGGTGTTATCGTAACTATTCAACTGCTTCATGTTTTCATCAGTGACTAGAGAGGTGATGGCATCATAAGTATTAGAAATCTATCTTTGAAATCCTAATTCTTTTGCTTTGGACAAATCATCTTTATAGACGGCACTTAATCATTAACTTATCTTGACATAAAACAAAATTAATTTAATCATACAAAAAACCTAATTATAAATAAAAATTAAGTATTCATGTAATATTTCAACCTAAGAATCATAATAGATAAAAATAGAAATCTAATTTCTATCTCTAATGCAGTCGTATAGACAGCTTCTAAGGCAAAATAAGGAAGAAGAATTTTAGGCTTTGACTTCATTGATCAGGTTCTGAAGGAAATCTAAGTAGTTAGTCCCATCATCCATTTCCTCAATATATCTGAATAGAGTGGCCTTCTTTCCTTGCAATGGATCAATATAGAAAGGATATTTACTGATCAAGTCGGTATAGTCATCGTCCTCTTTCAGTTTGTTGACTACTGATTTCAAAGTCGGTGAATATCCGACATAAGTCGTATTCAGGAAGGAGTTATCAGTATCAAGCATGAAGTTGATGAAATCGTAAGCCAATTCCGTATTCTTGGATGTCTTTGGTATGACCATGGCATCAAAGAAAGCACTGGTTTTATCAGGTATATAGCATGAGAACTGGATGTCTTCGTTTGAGCGGGTGGATAAATAATACTGGTCAAAGAAATCACCTAACTGAGTAAAGCCGACATCAATGTTACCGGCCGCTATCTGCTTCTTGATGTTGTCATCCGCCCACAAATCATAATTGGCGGCCTTCATAGTAGTAACCAGATTAGTGAAGTCACTGACTTTATTGGTGTTGATATCAATACCGTTATCCAAGAGGTAGGCGGTAGTTCCAAAACGAGGAACGGAATACATGGCTAGCTTAACATCATCCTTATGTTCTCCATAGACGCTTCGATTAAGGATAGCATCAAGGTTATTGGCTTTGACTGTTGTTTCAACATAGTCTTTTCTAGTGGAATAGATAAGACAGTAAGCACCCCAGAAATAAGGAATGCAGTATTCTTCATTGTCTTCAAAGAAACTGTTTTTTCTTAAGCCAGTCAAGTCATCATTGAACATATCATCGGAGTAATTGGATAACTCAGCCAAGTCGAGCTTGTTGATCATATCTTCCTGATACATTCTTTCGACCATGTAATCGCCAGGAATGGCGATATCATACGGAGTAATATTGCTTTTGATCTTCTGATACATGTCTTCACTGGATCCGACTTCTTCCATGATGACGGTAGTATTGTATTCCTGCTCGAATTTGGTGATTAGACTAGGATCAATATATTCACCCCAGTTTAAAAGATAGAGGTTTGATGAGGAACCTGTCAGTAAGACAATGCAGGAGAGAATTATGGCCGGTATTAGTAAGAAAATCAGTTTTTTCATATGTTAGTTGGCTTTCTGCTTTTTGTTTTTCTTGAACTGTGGTACTAAGACAATAATCAGAATGACTATGGTCAATAAAGAATTGAAAGCATAAGCGGCCGGAGTAAAGTTCTTTCTTCCTAACCGGACATAGATCCAGTTGGAGAAATTAGTGACACCGTTTCCGGAAGTGAAATAGGAAATAACAAAGTCATCGATGGAAAGGGTAAAGGCTAGCAAAGCACCGCTGATGATGCCTGTATCGATACTAGGAATAACAATTTTCCATAAGGCTTTAAAAGGTCGGACACCTAAATCAGTGGTGGCATCATATAAATTGGGATCCAACTCATTGAGCTTTGGAATCACACTTAAGATGACATAGGGCATAGTGAAGAAGACATGAGCGATGAGCATTGTCCAGTAACCGAAGAAATCAGGAATGACCGGTATTAATAGACTGCAGATGATCATAATGGAGATACCAGTGACAATTTCGGCATTGAGAACAGGGATATTGTTTAAAAGAATAACTTTCTCCCGAGCTTTCTTTGACAAGGCATGAATGCCGATAGCAGCAAAAGTACCAAAGAAGGCGCTGATGCAGGTAGCGGATAAAGCAACGGCAAAAGAGGTAATGATTGACATATACAAGGACTTATTTGTAAAGATTTCCTTATACCATTCAAAAGTGACACCCGTAAAAGTATTTCCAGTCTGTGAAGAATCAATGGACAGGAGAAAAATAATAAGGATAGGGAGATAAAGGATGAAGATGACAATGCCGATGAAGAGAGCCTGAAGAAGGGAGGAAACTGTTATTTTATTCTTTTTCATATTAAATAATCGTTTCTCCTTCCTTGTCAAATTTGCTCAGCAAGACAATGGCTCCCATGATGATCAGAATAACAACTAAGGAAAGCATACTTCCCATGTTGTAATTGAATGATCTTTTAAAGAAGTTTTCGATGACGTTTCCAATCATGATGATCTTGCCACCACCTAGTCTTTCTGTAATAGCAAAGCCAGTAGAGGCCGGAAGGAAAACCATGATGATTCCACTCATGATGCCCTTAGAAGACATAGGGAGAGTAATCTTGAAGAAAGTCCTGACTCTTGAGACTCCTAAATCATAACTAGCTTCCACGTAAGATTTATCCATTTTCTCTAAGACTGTGTAAGTCGGAAGAATCATAAATGGCAAATACATTGTAACAGTTGCAAAAATGACTGCAAAATCAGTTCCAATCAAATCAAAAGAAAGACCGATGTTATTGATGATAGAAATTGGATAGAAAATCTTTTCCCAGGCAATGATCCTCAATAATTGGTTAGACCATATTGGCAAAATCAGAATCATGATTAAAGCGAACTTATTCTCAAGATGGGAGTTAGAAATGATATAGGAAATCGGATATCCAATCAGAATACAGATAATGGTAGCAATGCCAGCTATCTTTAAAGAGTTCCAGAAGGCATTCAAATACACTTGATTAAAAAGACTGGCCCAGTTATCAAGAGAGAATTTAGCAGTCGATAAATCCAAAGAATCCGAGTCCATGAACGAAAGGATTAGCATAGCTAATAAGGGAAGAACAACTAAGATAATGAGCCAGATGATATAGGGAATGCTTAAATATTTAAATCTATTCATTTACTTTCATCTCTCATCAAATGGATTTCATAGGAATCAATCTTCAAACCTAATTTATCTCCGACATTGACGTTATTGTAATCATGAACCAATAAGACAGTATCACCGACTTTCACTTTCATTTCAAAGTGAACGCCTGTAAAGATACTAGTTAAGACCGTTCCTACTAAGTCGCCTTGCTCAGGATTATCAATTACTAAGTCAAAGTCTTCAGGACGTACTAAAACCTGAACCTTTTCGCCGACGCTGAACGTCTCCACATAACATTCAAAAGTAGCTCCTAGGAAAGAAACCTGATTTCGTTTCAGGTATTTTCCGACAATAATGTTGTCGCCTTCATAGTTAGCTAATAAGTATTCCTTCTTTTCATCCAAGGATTCACAGTGAATATTTGCGGCATCAACCACTAAGCCGACCTTATCTCCGACTTTGTAATGATTGATAGTCTGGACATTGATGATCTGTTTATTGACATCCACTTCCAAAATATAGGCTTGATTCTTTCTAGTTACTTTTTTAATAGTACCAACAATAGTGGCATTATCCAAAGAAACAATATCGAAATCATTCTTTTCAACAATGCAAAAAATGGTGTCTCCGTCCTTGAAGTCACAGGTATCGCATTCAAAGTCGTGATTCAGGAAAGAAACATGGCTTTTCCCTAAATAAGTTCCAGGAAGAATGTTTGATTGTCCGATGAATTCAGCTACGAATCTATTCTTCGGAGCATTATAGATGCCTTGCGGAGTACCGATTTGTTCAATCTTTCCACCGTTCATGACAACGATTGTATCGGACATAGTCATAGCTTCTTCCTGATCATGGGTGACAAAAATGAAGGTGATACCAAGAGTCTGCTGAATGTCCTTGAGCTCGTATCGCATTTGCTGTCTCAGTTTTAAATCCAAAGCACTTAACGGTTCATCCAAAAGCAGAATCTGGGGTTTGTTGATAACAGCTCTGGCAATGGCGACACGCTGCTGCTGACCACCGCTTAATTCTGAGATGTCTCGCTTTTCGAATCCGACTAAGTTAACCAGTTTAATGGTCTTAGTCACTTCTTTGGCAATTACTTCTTTTTTGAATTTATGGTTCAGGATTCTTTCTTCCATCTGTAAGTACTTATCAGTTGGAAGCTGTTCCTTTTTGAGTTCTTTTAAGAGTTTAAAAAAAGAATACTTCTCCGGGTTAAGCTTAGTAACCACTTGGTTATCCGAGCAAACCTCAGAAAAATATTCTTTATATTTCTTGTTAGTCTTATGAGTGCACTTTAACTTATCCAGGGTTATGTTAGTCTTACTCTGGCCATGCAAAAACTCTAAGGCACCCTTCTTAGCCTGTCTTGGAGTATTGAACTGTTCCATATACTTCTCAGCATCAGCAATATAGTCTTCGTCAAATTTATATTCTTCCAATAAATCCACCAAACCTAAATGGTAGACCTTGGAATGAGAGGAGTTCTCTAAGCCAAAGGCGATGTTTTCACTGACATTAAGTTTAGGAAACAAAGCATACTTCTGAAAGACGGTATTAACAGGTCGGTTGTAGCTTGGCATGTCGATGATTGATTTTCCATCAATCAGAACATCACCGGAGTCCGGCTTTAAAAACCCACCAAGGATTCTTAAGGTTGTGGTCTTACCACATCCAGAAGCTCCTAAAAGAGTTACAAACTCCTGTTCATTGATATTGAGATTAAGGTTCTCAAGTACTTTCTGACCGTCATAATTCAAGCAAATGTTTCTAAGCTCAATCAGTTTTCTCGCCATTCTATATGTGAACCTTTTAAATAGACGGCTATCATTATAAGACTATGTAGAAAAAAGAAAAGAAGAATTTTCAGGTAATAAAGAAAAGCTATTTTACTCTTCTTTTGATTGGCTTAATTATTAGGCTAGAGGATTCAAGAATCGTCTTTCTCAAAAAGAAGGATTTTTAGTCTTTTTTTACGATTGTTAAATGGGTTTCTGATTTCTTTCTATCAATGATAGAGAGCTTTTCTTTTGAAAATAGGAGACCAATTATCTTTAAAAGGAAGTCATAAAAATCAGAAAACGCCTTTCTATTAAGACTGTCTTATTGTTCCAAGCAAAACTTTTATTTACAAAAAACCAAAAATGAAAAGATACCTTATTTAAGAATGGACTTATTTTTATCTCTAGTAGTAGTTCATAAAATAATATCGGATGGTATAATCTATTCATTATTAAGCAAACATTTAGTGAAATGAGGACATCTTTATGTATAAAAGCATCTTAAATCTGATTGAAACCGAAAAAGGAATCAAGGTCATCAAAGATGATTTCGAAAAGTATCTGGCACAGGAGCTTTCCTTAATAAGAGTCAGTTCCCCTCTGTTTGTCAGTAAGAACAGTGGCTTAAACGATAATCTCAATGGCGTTGAAAGACCAGTCAGTTTCATACCTAAGAATTCCACTGAAGAACTGGAAATAGTTCATTCCTTAGCTAAATGGAAAAGATACGCGCTTGATAAGTATCAGATTCCAGTCAATCAAGGATTGTACTGTGACATGAATGCTATTCGCAAAGATGAAGACTTAGATAACATTCATTCTCTTTATGTCGATCAGTGGGACTGGGAAAAACATATCTCTTCCTCTGATAGGACAATCAGCTATCTGAAAAAGACTGTCACTAAAATCAACAGCGCTATTTTAAAGACTCAAAAAAGGATTCTTGCTTCCTATCCTTCTTTAACACCTGTCTTTACTAATAAAGTAACATTCATAACTAGTGAGAAACTTCTTCAGATGTATCCTGATTCTTCTCCTAAAGAAAGAGAAACCAAGTTTGCTTTAGCTCATGGAACTATTTTTATCATTGGCATAGGCAATAAATTATCTAATGGCATTCCTCATGATTTACGAGCACCTGACTATGATGACTGGAATCTTAATGGTGACCTATTGGTTTACTATCCATTGCTCAAAGAAGCAGTTGAAATATCTTCAATGGGTATCAGAGTAAACAAAGAAAGCTTAGTAAAGCAATTGACTGTCAGCAGTAATCTTTCTCGGTTAGAACTACCATTCCATAAAGCCTTAATGGAAGACAAGCTTCCATTATCAATAGGTGGGGGAATCGGTCAATCCAGACTCTGCTTAGTTCTTTTAAATAAGATGCATATTGGGGAAGTCCAGTCTTCTACTTGGTCGGATGATGAATTAGAGAAGACTAAAAAGGAAGGAATAAGCCTTCTTTAAATAAGTCAGCGGCTTAAATTAAGAATAATAACAAAGCCATTTATTTTGTTATTATGTTATCTAATGCAATTCTAGCAGTTATCTTGATTAATCTTTATACGTTATCAATCAAAAACACTTTGAATAAACATCCTGAGATTAAAGTCCCTT
>Ga0172377_10006489_pt1 | contig 12046 bp, 8 predicted proteins | sample Pumphouse3metaG_FD_119749 | JGI IMG/M metagenome (GOLD analysis project Ga0172377, IMG submission 119749) | Leachate microbial communities from a municipal landfill in Southern Ontario, Canada - Pumphouse #3 metaG | ecosystem: Engineered > Solid waste > Landfill > Unclassified | place: Canada... | reverse complement strand
CTGCAAAAGATCCAAATTTAGTAAAAGTTGTATTAGACGATGCAAATAATGCCATCTTCTTCTCAAGATCTCTTATCCCATATAATAGAAGTGGTAGAGCAACATATTTTGGACATATTGGCATCTATGGGTTTAGTAAAAAGAGTTTAAAAGAGTTTTGTAATCTAAGTGACGCTCCTATAGAGGATATAGAAGGACTAGAACAACTTCGTGCCATTTATCATCAAAAAAAAATAACAATGCTTAAAGTCTCAAGTACAGGTTTTGGAATAGATACTCCACAAGATTTAGCTAGAGCTGTAGAAATATTTCTCTAGATTTTTTTAATGGTTTTATTGTTATTTGATTGTGTGAGTTTAGAAGTTTAAACCTCTTAAAAAAGAGGTTTAAAAGAAGTTTGATTAGATATTATCTCTGATACCTAGATCTTCTACTAGTTTCATATAAGCATCTTTATTTTTCTTTTTAAAATACTTCATTAAACGACGACGTTGACCAACTAATTTTAGTAGTCCTAATCTTGATGCATGATCTTTTTTAAATACTTTTAAGTGCTCTGTTAACTCACTAATTCTTGTTGTTAAAAGTGCAATTTGAACTTCACTTGAACCTGTATCAGTCTCTGAGCGACCGAATTTTGCTACAATTTCTTGTTTTTTAGCCGAATCTAAAGCCATAATAGCCTCCTGATGGGTATAATAATCTAACATTTACACTTAAAGTGGTGCAAAGTTGAAGCGAAATTATATCTTATCTACATTAAAATAGGTTTAGGTTCACTAAAATAGTATCCCTGAGAACTTTCAATACCCAACTCTTTTACTTTATTAAAGACTTTTTCATTTTCAACATACTCAGCTATAACTTCTATTCCCATCCTATTTGCAAAATCTACTATAACTTTTGTAACGATTTCTGAGTTTTTATTATGGACTATCTCTTTTATTATTGTGCCATCTATCTTGATAAAGTCGGCTTCAAGTCGCATAAGGTACTCGAAGTTCGAGTATCCAGTTCCAAAATCATCAATAGCTATTCTACAACCAAATAGTTTTACATTTTTTATAAACTTCTGTATTTCATAAAAATTTTCTATACTCTCAGATTCAACTATTTCAAAAATAACTCTACTTGAGATATTATAAATAGCCAACATTTCTAAGATATACTCACTTATCTCTTTATCTAAAATATCATCTATACTCAAGTTTATAGAAAAATCAAAATCATTTTCTCTAAATGTTTCAAAACTTTTTTGGACAACTATTTTTGTTAACTGCTTATAGAGTTTAGCTTTTTTTGCTATATCTAAGAAGAAGTATGGAGTAATGACATTTCCATGTTCATCTATAAGCCTTATGAGTGACTCATACTTATTAGTTTTAAGATTGTTATTATTTACAATAGGCTGAAAATAGAGAACTATTCTATCGTTCTTAATAGCATCTTTAATTCTTTTAGTCCAAAACATATTGTTTTCATACTCTTCATCTAAACTCATACTCTTATCGTAAACAATAAGATCTTTTGCCTCTCTTCTCGCAATCTTTAAAGCCATGTCTGCCGTAACATGTAGATGATTTTTTTCTTCAAAAGATATACTTAGAGTTGCACTAAGTTCAATTGTTTCTCCTTGGACTTCATATATGTGTGAGTCTATAAACTTAAGAATATTTTGAGCTTGTTGCACAACTGAGTGAGCTTGCATATCACTTGCTAGTATTGCAAATTCATCTCCGCTAACTCTATAGATTTTTAGATTCTCATTCGTCTCACATAACTCTTGTAATTTTTTTGCAAACTCTACTAAGACATCATCTCCAAGCTCATGTCCATAAAAGTCATTAATTTGAGAGAAACTATCTATATTTACTAAAATTAAAGATAGGTTTTTAGCATTTGCACTATCTTCTTTTAGTGCATTTCTATTTCCTAATTTTGTTAGCGAATCTGTTTTTGCCAAGAGTTCAAGTTCATTTTTTTGTTTTACTAACTCTGTAACATCATGTCTTATAGAGATATACTCTTTTATCTCTCCTTTTGCATCTGTAATTGGTGCTATAGTTGCATCAACCCAGTAATAAGAACCATCTTTTTTTATATTTTTAAGTCTACCGTTCCAAGTCCCTTTTCTTATTGTTGCTCTCCACAATCTTTTTTGAACAGCATCTGAGAGTGTTTTATCTCTTAAAACATTATGATTTTGACCCACAATCTCTTTAGAAGTGTATCCACTAATCTCACAAAAATTTTTATTCAGATAACATATATTTCCATCTAAGTCAGTTTTTGAGACTATTAAGTTGCTATCTATCGCATCTTTATAACTTTCCAAAAATGAGAGTGAGTTTTTAAGCTCTTTAGTTCTCATTTCTAACTCTTCTTCTAGTTCCATTTGTAGGCTTGAGAAATATCTTATAAAGTAAAAAGCAATAATGGATATTATAATAATAAGTACTAAATCATAAAGTAGTGAGCCTAGAAATTGTTTGTTGATAATTTGTTCTACATGTTTTGTAGGTACTTTTAGGCTTAAAATTCCACGTACTTCGCCAAGTTTGTAATCATAAGCTTTATCATATACATCTGAGATAAACTTAGGCGCTTTTGATTTTTCTCCATGGCAACTTAAACATTTTTGCTCAATTTTTAAAGGTGTTGCATATTGATAAAACTCATCTTCACGTTTAAAATATTCATCTTCATCGGAATTATTTTTAAAATATTCTATAGCTTTTAATTCATATGCGTCAGCTTGATTTTTCGAATTTCTTGCTCTATCACTAACAGTTTTCATTTCAATATGGAGTTTATTTTTTTGTGAAAAGTTTTTTGAAATTTCTACTGCAGAGTATGCAGGCAATCCGGGAAGTGTTTTTTCATCTAGATGAATAATATCTTTAAGATATAAGTCTTGATAGTAGTCTCTATGAGTTAGATACAATGAGTCAACAAGTTTCGCTTGCTGTGAGATAAACTCCTCAACACTAGCTTTGTTTTCAAAATAGTTTATAGTCACTCTAGCAAGTGCTATAACTAAAAATATAATAGGTATAATTATTATTAATTTTCTTGATATTATTTTAAATGACATGCGGACATTATACTGACTTTTAAATTTATAAAACTTAAATTATATTCAATTTTTTTGGATATAATCCTATTCAATATTATCTCAATTCATAAAGCAAACTAACATGTTAATAACTCGTGCAAGCGAATACGCAATACTATCTTTACTCGTTTTATCAAAAGCCTCGTCTGCTGTGGATAGTGAGACTCTTTCAAAACAATTATCTATTCCTAAAAGTTTTTTAGCAAAAATTCTACAAGCCTTAGCTAAAAAGGGTATTTTAAAGTCTTACAAAGGCGTAAATGGTGGATTTATGCTAAACAAAGATGCAAAAGATATAAGTATGTTAGAGATAATGAGTGCAGTTGAAGGAAAAGCTCCAACTGTCTTTGACTGCTCACCATCCATACAAGATTGCCCTAGTGACAAAGCACAACTTTGTTCTATTTGGCCCTTTTTACACAAACTCCAAGGCAAAATTGACTCTTTTTTAGCTGACTTATCTCTTGATGATATTTTAGAGTAGCATTTTGGCAAGAAAACTTACTACAAGACAACAGATTGGAACAGCACTAAATTTTCTAATCGGTCAAAGAGATTTAAGTGTAGTTGTTTTTGTAATGGCTATTCTAGCTATCATTATCGTTCCTCTTCCATCAGGATTACTAGATGTACTTCTTACTATCTCTATGGCTATAGCTGTATTAATTTTACTTATTTCACTATATGTTCCAAAACCAACGGACTTAACAACATTTCCAACACTTATACTAATAATCACCCTATTTAGACTCTCACTAAATATCGCTACAACTAGGATGATTTTAAGCCACGGACATCAGGGACCTGAGGAAGTTAGTGGCATCATAACAAGCTTTGGAGACTTCGTTGTTGGTGGAAATTTTGTGATAGGTATCATAGTCTTTTCTATCTTAGTCCTTATCAACTTTATGGTAATTACCAAAGGTTCTACAAGAGTTGCAGAGGTTGCAGCTCGTTTTACACTTGACTCGATGCCAGGTAAGCAAATGGCAGTAGATGCAGACTTAAATGCTGGGCTTATTGATGATGCAGAAGCTAAACAGCGTCGTGCAGAAATTCTCCAAGATGCCAATTTCTATGGGGCAATGGATGGTTCTTCAAAGTTTGTAAAAGGTGATGCCGTTGCTGGTATTGTTATCACTCTTATAAATATTATTGGTGGATTTCTTATAGGTGTTTTTCAACACAATATGAGTGTCTCAGATAGTGCTTCAACATTTACACTTTTAACCATTGGTGATGGTTTAGTAGGACAAATCCCAGCACTTATAATCTCAACTGCAACAGGTATTATGATAACTCGATCTTCTGGCGATGGTGATAACTTTGCAGAGGGAACGATAAACCAGATGATAGGAAACTCAAAAATTCTTATGATAGTTGGATTTATCATGATTCTTTTTGCACTTGTTCCAGGTCTTCCTACTGCCTCTATGGGCTTTGTAGGTATTATGTTTGCTCTTCTTGGCTGGTCTATCTATAAATTTGAAAGAGGTGAACTTAGTATCCTCGATGTGCAGAAAATTCTCTCTCCAAAAGCACAAGAGGAACAAGATAAAAAAGCTGGCGAAGCTAAACCTAAAAAGACACATGAAGAGATTGCAAAAGAGGAAGAGGCAGCACTTGAAGATATCCTAAAAGTAGAGATGCTGGAACTCACATTAGGTTATCAACTTATAAGATTAGCAGATAGTTCTCAAGGTGGAGATTTACTAGAGAGAATCCGCTCTATGAGAAGAAAAATTGCAGCTGATTTTGGATTTTTAATGCCACAAGTTCGTATCCGTGATAACCTACATCTTCAACCAGAAGGCTATCAGATACTACTAAAAGGTATCTCTATAGGCGAAGGTTCTATAAAGCCAGATAAGTTTTTAGCGATGGATAGCGGAATGGCAACAGGCGAGATAGATGGAGAGACTACAAAAGAACCAGCGTTTGGTCTTGATGCACTTTGGATAGATCCTAATCAAAAAGAAGATGCTATTATAAATGGATACACTGTAGTCGACCCTGCTACTGTTATCTCAACTCATATGAGTGAACTTGTGAAGAAAAATGCACCAGATATGCTAACGCGCCAAGAAGTTCAAACTCTTATAGACAAAATAAAAGTAGATTTTCCAGTTATCATTGATGATGTTTTAAAAGTTGCTTCTGTTGGGCTTATACAAAGAGTTTTAAAAGCACTTCTACATGAAAAAATACCTCTAAAAGATATGCTTAGCATCTTAGAAACTATAGCTGATATTGCAGAGTATACAAAAAATGTTGATCTTATAACTGAACAAGTTCGTTCAAAACTCTCTCGTATCATCACACAGATGTATTCAGGTGATGATGGAGTTATAAGGCTTCTTACCTTTGATACTAGCTCAGAACAGATGATGCTCGAAAAATCACAAGAAAAAGATGGAATCAGAAACTTGATGTTAAATGTTGGAGAGATAAATCAACTCATCCAAGCAACTAGTGCAAAAGCACATGAACTCTTACAAAAAGGCATCTCACCTGTTGTCATCATTGTAGATCCTCAACTTCGTCGAGGGGTTGCAGAAATATTTGAGCGATTCTCTTTAGATGTAGTAACTCTCTCACACGCTGAGATAGATTCAAGTGCTACTTTTGAAGTTATGGGTTCCATATCAATCCAAGTATAGACAAATAGTGTTATAATAAATCCCAAGGAAAATAATGAACAATAAAACAATACACCATCTATCACATATAGACTTAGACGGTTATGGCTGCCAGCTAGTTATGAAGTTTACTCCATACAAAATTTTTAATTACAATGCTAACTATGGAGCAGAAGTTAGACAAAAATTGGAGCTTATCTTAGAAAATATATCTAAAGACAATGCTCCTGCAATGATACTTATCACTGACCTTAACTTAACATTTGATGAGTCAAGATGGCTTAACAATGAAGTAATTAAGATGAACGATGACAAAAATGATATCAAGTTGGTTTTACTTGACCACCATGGAAGCGGAGAAGATAGTGCTAACAAGTATGAGTGGTACTATCTTGATACTTCAAGATGTGCAACTAAAATAACTTATGACTACGCAAAAGAGAACTTTGAATATGATGAACCAAAATGGATGAATAAGTTTGTAAGTACAGTTAATGCTGTAGATTTGTGGAAACAAGAAGAAGTGGAAAATTTCGAGTATGGCAAAGTATGTATGCGTCTTGTAACAGAGAGCAGAGAGTTAAATAGAATTATGTTTGCTGATGATGATAACAACTATAAACTCTCACTTTTACTAGAATCTACAAAGTATTTAGATGAGCCAAATGCCCCTATACTCTTAGATGAGAAAATTCATCAATTAAAAAAAGAGTTCTTTATGCGTGATAGTGATAACACACTTGATAATCTAGCTACAAAACATATAGTTGAACTTTTAGGTAGTGTAAGAGATGAAAAAACAATCTATTACAAAGGGTATAGAGGATTTTTAAGCTATGGAGTTGGAAATACTTCTATTATAGGAAATGGCTTTTTACTAGCTTTCCCTGAGTATGATTTCATAGTAGATGTTAGCTATAGAGGCACAATGAGTCTTAGAGCTAACAACAATGTAAGTGTCTCTTTGATATCAAAAGAGTGGGCAAATGGAGGCGGACATCCTAATGCTGCTGGTGGGAGAATCATAGGATTTAAAGAGCAATATCGCTACGATAGAGTTAAAAAGCAGATTGAAAAAATTATAAACGACAAAGAAGCAGTTGCAGGTGAGCTAGAGTACAAAAAAGAGGATTTTTAGTACCCTTTTCTTTTAACTAAAGTGGATATTTTAAAAATATTCACTTTATTAAAGAGGACTAATTTTTCTCAAAATATCTCTCAATACCATTTGCTAAGCCTAGAGCTATTCTTTTTCTGTACGTAGAATCTACTAGTCTTTTAGCTTCTTGTGGATGTGAGATAAAACCTACTTCAACCAAAACAGCTGGCATCTGAGCACCTACTAAGACCCAAAAAGGTCCTTCTCTTACTCCACCATCTTTTACCTTGTAATTTTTGTTTAATTCCCCTAACATTCCTCTTTGCAAGTCAATAGCTAGTTTGTTAGAAGCAACTATTTTATGAGAGTTTAAAAACTTTAAAAAGGTATCTTTTCCGTACTTATTCATCTCACTCAAATCTGCCGAGTTCTCTTTTGCAGCTACTCTCTCAGCTCTTTTAGAACGAGATGGAGATAAGAAATAACACTCAATTCCATGAGCTTTACTTGCATTTTTCTTATCTACTGCATTTGCATGGATACTTACAAAAACATCAGCTTTTTTATTATTTGCAAAAGCAGTTCTCTGGCTTAGTTTTATATATTTATCACTATCTCGTGTCATATAAACTGTGTAACCACGAGACTTTAAAATCCTCTTTAACTCTTTAGATATCTTGTAAACTACAATTTTCTCTCTATATCTTTTGTACCCAACTCCTCCTGGATCTTTTCCACCATGACCTGGATCTATAACAATGACTTTATTTCTATCAACTCTTTTAGGAAAATTTAATTTTTTTGGTTGATGTTTTGCTTTTTGTATACTTTTAGTTTTAGTAGATGCAATCATATGAATCACTAGTTCATCATCATCTTTTTTAAAACTAATACGCACTTTTTGGCTATCTTCTATTACTAACCTTAATGTATTTGAGTTATATTGAGCTATTTTAATTCTGTCTATATCTTGTTTGTTTAAGCTTTGTGAGTCTGTAAGCATAGATGCATGAACATCAAAAACATATCTATATCTATGCTCTTTTGCATCGTAGAGTGTAAAATAATTTAATTGATTATTTCTTAGTTTTTTATCAAATTTTAAAACAAGTCTATCATCTCGCCATTTTATACTTTTTAGTTTATGTGATGAAGTTATTTTAATATCTGAGCTTTTAGTTTTAACTTTTTCAGGTTTATACTTTTTTTTAGTAGTTTTATATAAAGATGCTTTGGACTTTATAGTTACTAGTTCTTGTTCATATTGAGAAACATCTATATGAAGCGCCTTGCCACTTTTAACAATCCCCTTCAATGCACTAGTTTTGAGTCTTGAGTCTTCTGACATCATAGAACGAAGATAGAGATTTTTATAGTCATTATATGCACGAAAGTGATTTGATTTTGATTCACTTTTCATGTAACCATCAGCCCTTTTTAAAAGCTCTCTATCACTTTGAGCATAAATAGAGATTACAAGAAGAAAAATAAGAGCAAGAAAACGCATCATCAGCTATCTATTCGCCTTCAATAAGCTTTTTCATCAACTCTTTTACTGAGATTATTTCATTTAGTCTATAACCATTTGTTCCTGAGAAAAAGAGACCTGTCTCCATATTTCCTAGATAGGCATCGCTTAATCTATCTGCTATACAAAATCCAACAACCTTAGCTTCTTCCCCACGGTTACATGGTTTTACACAGTTGGATATACACTTAATAACTGGACCTTCTCTTTTTTGAACTAAGTGAGTTAAATTTGTAACTATTCCTTGAGCTGGATATCCAACAGGAGAACCCATAAGTTGTATATCCTCTTCTTTAGCATTTAGTATCACATCTTTAAAGTTTTGATGAGCATCACACTCATGAGTTCCGATAAAACGAGTTCCCATTTGAACACCTGACGCACCAAGTGAGAGCATCTCTTCTATATCACTCTTATCCCAAACTCCACCAGCTGCAATAACTGGAATATCTCCCCAAAGAGCTGCTTCCTCAACTACTGGTCCAACTATATTTTCTAATTGATTTTCTTCTAACGCACACTGTTCATAAGTAAAGCCCTGATGTCCACCACTTTTTGGACCTTCTACTACTACTGCATCTGGAATTCTGTTATATCTTTTTTGCCATCTTTTACAGATAATTTTTAGTGCTTTTGCAGATGAAACTATAGGTACAAGGGCTACATCTGGGTAACCTTCAGTAAACTCTGGCATATTTGTAGGCAGTCCTGCCCCAGTTATGATAATATCAGCCCCACCCTCACAAGCATCCTTTACAACTCTACCATAATCATTTATAGCGTATAAAACATTTACAGCTAAAGGTTTATCTGCACATACTTTTCTTGCATTGGAGATTATTTTTTTAAGTCCTGCGCTTGAGTAAAAATTTACTTCGCTCAAAGGTCTATCTGAAACTAGCTTTTTAACATGAATTTTATCTTCATAATAGCCAGTACCAACTGCACTGATAACTCCTAAACCACCCTCATAAGACACTGTACCAGCCAACTTATCCCAGCTAATTCCAACGCCCATTCCACCTTGTACTACTGGATGCTGTATAGTGTATTTTCCAATTTTTAATGACTTAAAACCCATCTAATTAACCTTTAATTTTGCAAACTTTCTTTTTCCAACTTGGAGTACATACTCACCTTTTATAAGTTGTAGTTCTATATCTGAAATTTTTTCTTGATTTATTTTAACAGCACCTTGCTTAATATCTCTTCTAGCTTGTGAAGTAGATGACTCTAAATTACAATCAACTAAGGCTTTTGCTATCCAAATATCGCCATCAGTTCTAAACTCCTCTATTTCTGTAGGGATTTGACTTTGAGCGTGTACTTTTTGAAACTCTTCTTTTGCCACTTTTGCTAACTCTGTAGTGTGATATCTCTCTGTAATCTCTAATGCTAATTCTTCTTTAACACTCTTTGGATGAAGAGAGCCATCAATTACACCAGCTTTAAGAGCTTCTATCTCAGCAAGAGTTTTAGTGCTTAGAAGTTCGTAAAATCTCCACATAAGTTCATCAGAGATGCTAAGAATTTTGCCATACATATCATTAGCCTCATCAGTTACACCACTGTAGTTATTAAGAGATTTGCTCATCTTCTGTACGCCATCAAGTCCTTCAAGTATAGGCATCATAAGTACAGCTTGCTGTTTTTTTACATCATATACTTTTTGAAGTTGTCTTCCCATCAAAAGATTAAACTTCTGATCAGTTCCACCTACTTCTATATCGCTCAGAAGATGCACACTGTCATATCCTTGAAGAAGTGGATATAAAAATTCACTAACAGCTATTGGCGTGTTTGACGCATATCTTTTTGAAAAATCATCACGCTCAAGCATTCTAGCTACTGTTAGAGTAGATGCAAGTTCTATGAGTCCTACAGTTCCAAGAGAGTTTAACCAACTTGAGTTGTAAACAATATCTGTTTTACTCTCATCTAAAATTTTAAAAGCTTGAGTAGTATAACTTGCTATATTTTTTTCTATATCTTCTTTACTTAGAATCTTACGAGTAGCACTTTTTCCACTAGGATCACCAATCGCCGCAGTAAAATCACCTATAAGAAACTGTACTCTAGCTCCATATTTTTGAAATGTTGCCATTTTTTGCAGTAAAACTGTGTGACCAAGGTGTAAGTCTGGTGCAGTTGGGTCAAAACCAGCCTTAATAGTAAAAGTTTTTCCCTCATCAAAATAAGCTTTTAATAATTTTTCAACTCTTTCTACGTCTATAATCTCAGCACAACCTCTTTGTATCTCTCTTAGAGCCTCTTGTAACATCTATATCTCTTCCTTTTATAGTTTAGACCTCTTTGACAAGCAAACACTACTATATAATGTTTAGCCGAAAAAGAAAAAAAGTTTAGACTACTATCCTTTTTAAAATTTATCTATATGCATCATCTGTACGAATCAAATGGATGACTTTTATTTTTTGCTCCATTCTAGCACGAAGTGAGTTAATATCAGCTTCTTTTGATTCAAAACCAAGCTCACAATATCTTGAAGATTCACTCTTATTTTTGCCTAGTTCTATGGAATTTATATCTATATTTAACTTAACTAGAAAGTTTAAAAACTCTGCTAAAGTTCCTTTTCCACTATGCAAAGAAACTATCATATTGTAATTATAAATATTTTGTTTCTCCCATCTAACAAAAAGCATCTTCTCATTTGCTTCTAGCTTTTTAATAGCACTCTTACACATCTTGTGATGCACATAAGCTTTTGATTTTTCTAAAAAAGCAACTATCTCATCGCCAGCTTTTGGGTGACAACAATAGTCAAAAACAACATCACTAATATGTGAATTGCTAAATATCTCAACACCTTTTATATTATAAGATTTCAATTTAAACCTATGGCGAGTAAGGAATCGTTTAAATCTTGAGTTTTTACTAATTTCTAAAGTATATCTATGCATAACTTCGCGAAGTAGTTCTATATCTGATGGTATATTTGCTCGTCTTTCAAAACTATTTCTATCAAACCACTCTTCAACCCTTGAGTTATTAAGTTTCATCGCAGTAGCAACTATGTTTACACTTGATTTTGCATTTAAATCTCTAAGTCTTGCATTGCAGTTTAGTCTCATATTTGTTTTAGCTTTAGATGTTTTTACTGCATCTATCCATGAACATCTTGTGATAATATCATCAGACATATTTATTTTTATAATATCGCCATTTTGAAGTTCGCTTAAAAGTGAGGCTTTTACCTTGTTTACAAGTGCTGATTTCGCTCTGTTTCCAACTGCACTGTGTACTGTGTATGCAAAGTCTAAAACTACTGCTCCACGAGGAAGAGTAAAAGCTTCCCCACGTGGTGAAAAGACTGCTATATCTTCAGAATATAAATCATTTTTAATAAGTGCATAAAAATCTTCAACAGACTCATTTTGGTAACTTAAATTGTTTAGCCAATCTAGTTTTATATTATTTCCACCACTCTTATATTTCCAATGAGCTGCAACTCCTAACTCTGCGGTATTGTGCATCTCATGAGTTCTAATTTGAACTTCAAAAATAGCAGTTTTATAAAAAACAGTAGTATGAATAGTCTGATAACCATTGTCTTTTGCAACTGCTATATAATCTTTAAATCTTGAAGAGAGAGGTTGAAAATTTAGATGAATAAGACCTAAAATATTGTAACACTTTACTGG
>Ga0172377_10006486_pt1 | contig 12048 bp, 10 predicted proteins | sample Pumphouse3metaG_FD_119749 | JGI IMG/M metagenome (GOLD analysis project Ga0172377, IMG submission 119749) | Leachate microbial communities from a municipal landfill in Southern Ontario, Canada - Pumphouse #3 metaG | ecosystem: Engineered > Solid waste > Landfill > Unclassified | place: Canada... | reverse complement strand
TGTTCCATATCCCAACTTTCAATTTAAACGCCTCAAAATCAATCAAGATCTTAAAACACAGTGCAGGCTAAGCAGGAGCCGTCCTGACGACCTCGCAGCTATATGGGGAGCAAAAGAAGTGGTAGCAGTATGTGCGTCCTTAAATAAATTCAAGGGAAGAACCAGGACTTGCACAAACTGACCGACCGGCAGGAATTTTATTAATTTGTGGGAACTTTCAAAAGGGATAGTAATGGTTTCGCTGTAGCAGCCGGGGGCCTGCCCGGAAGTATTTGAACAGGATGTATTGTGGGGAAGAGTATTATTATCGTCCACAAGCGTATGATTCAGCCAGGGATCAGCAGCATCAGCAGCACTGCAGCAGTGGTGAACAGGCTCACAATTGCCCTGAAACATTATCTCCAGGCTGTTTTCCCGGCAGAGTTCACAACAAAAATGCCAAACCCTGACTGAATTGCCGAATAACAACAAAATCAAGGCCAACACCAGCAGACTTATGCCTTGCAGTTTTTGCTTCATCCGGCAAAAATAGACTATAGTCGGCAGAATCAAGTTTTGCTTTAGTTTAATTAAGTGGCAGCTAATGATTTTTAACTCCCGAAGGCTGTTGATTACCGATTTTTGAAAAACAGCCAAAGCTTAAATGCCCCCATTTGCCCACGCAAACCCGAAGTTTGCTATTGATCCCAGCTTTTCTGAACCACATCAGAATTGATGGCAGCCAGTTCAGGATGAGCATCGAGGACTTGAATAATTTCGTCAATACCGAGCCGGTCGCAGGCATATTGCTCAATCAGAATGCGGTGCAATTCAAAATCGCGTTCGGTGTCCACTGTCAGCCTCCAGGCAAAACGGTCTTTTGGGGAGGCAAAGAGCTGCAGATCAATGTTGCCGGGCACATTGGTCGAAATGTAAGGCGTAACATGTTCAAAATGCCCCGGCAGGCTGGCATTCCGATACGCTTCTTCCAACAGGGCAAAAGAAAAAACCGAAGCCGAAATTCCCAGGGGAAAAGTCTTGCTCATGCCAATAGACAAGTAGCAACGCTCGTTGTCCAGTTCCAGGTATCGCTGGTATGCATCGGCAATGAGCTTGCCGTCCATCAGGGGATTGTCGCCCGTAGCCCTGATTACCACATCGGCCCCACAGCTTTGGGCTGCCAGGTAATAGCGTTCCAGCACATTGTCTTCGCTGCCGCGAAAAGTTTGTACGCCCAGACTGCGGACGTAATCGATCAGTATGTCGTTTTCGGGATGTACCGAGCTGGCTAGCAGCAGCGGCAGACCCGACTGCTGAAGACGTTCCAGCAAAATCCCGATCAGGGGCCGCCCGCCCAGGGGGCGCATCACTTTGCCGGGCAACCTTTCGCTGTTCATCCTGGCCTGAACTATGATGCAGGGATGTTTCACCATATTGTCCAGCCTCCGTCCACCTGAATGGTTTGACCTGTAATAAAGTCCGAAGCAGCAGAGCTCAACAAAGCAATTACACCGGCCAGGTCGTCGGGTTGCCCGATTTTGTGCAGGGGATTTTTGCTCCTCAGTCTTTCGATAAAGACAGGATTCTCCTGCTGAATGGCCGGTTTGGGAAAAGGCCCGGGAGCTACGGCGTTCACCTGCACCCCGTATTTACCCAGCAAAACCGCGTAGTATTTTGTCAGCTGAATCATAGCCGCCTTGGCCGCACCGTAGTGCGGAGGATTGGTGTATTTCTCGCAATCCCCGCCCTGGTAGAGGCTGTCAAAATCAGGGCTGAGCAATCCGTACATCGAGGCAATGTTGATGATTTTCCCTCCTTGTTGCTGCTTAAACAATGGAATCAGTTCACGGATGGTTTTATGCACCGAAGCCAGTACCCCTTCCATGGTATAAGCCCAGTCTTCGTCGCTCATTTGCTCCTGCGAACGCCCCCTGCTGGCATGGGCATTGTTCAGCAGAATGTCAATTCGCCCAAACTGCCGCTGAACATTGGCAAAACAAGTCTGAATGCTTGCCGTACTGCAAATATCAATGGGCTCAAAGCTGAGCCTTTGGTTGGCGGAGCCAAAAACCCGGCTGAATTTCCCGGCCGAACGCCCGGCCACTACCACCCGGGCACCGCATTGCAACAAGGCTTGGGTCATGGCTGTGCCCAGATGCCCGTAACCGCCTGTAACCACGGCAACTTTGGAACTTAAATCAAATATTTTCATCGTTTTGGCCATTTAGAAGGTGTGATCAGGTCAGGGTCAACAGTCCTGTCCAAAAGCGGCAAATCCGGGGCCGTACTCAGGCTGTCCAGGTTTTGCCTGAATTGATCCAGGCTGTTCACTCCAAATATTACTTTATCAATATAGGGCTGCTCTGCCGCGTATTTGAGCAGAGCGCCCCTGAGTGCGTCTCCGTACTGCTGCAAACCGGCCAGAAGCTCTCTGATGCCGTCAAAATACGCCGGCAGTTCCCCGGGATCGACAAAAAACAAACCCTGTAAAAAGGGCGAACGCGCATGAATTTCGCAGCCTTGTTGATGAAGCTCCTGCATCAGGGATTCAAAACGATGATCCAGGTAATTGTAAGGCAGCTGTACCAGGTCGGGCTGCAGGCCGGCCTGCAATACTTTATCGGCTTCTTCGGGTGTATCAAAAGAAAAGCCCAGTTTGCCGATATCACCTGAACGTTTCAAGTCTTGCAATTGTTCCCAGTAATGGGGGTATTCCAGCATTTGCAGAGGCCGGTGAGCCAGGTAAGCATAGAGCGAAGAGACCGATAAGGCTCGCAAAGAAGACTGCAGCAAGCTTGAGATATCCGTATGCCCGTCGCAAAGGAATTTCGACACCAGTCTAAAAGAGCTCAGCTCCTGCCTGCCCAGCACCTCCTGGCTGTTGCCATAGGCCGCTGCGGTATCGAGCAGGTCAATTCCCTTGCCGGCCGCATACTCGAGCAAACGCTTCACCTCCTGCCCGGGAGTAGGTCCCAGGCTGTTGCTGATGCCGTAATCCAGTCCAAACTGCACCGTACCTAAACCCAGCTTTTTAACAAGAGATTGCGTAGTCATAGCTTAAGCTTGTTATTCTTCTGCCACTTTTTTCATAAAGCGGGCCGGAGTTCCTATGTGAATCTCGCCGTCGGGAATGTCTTTGGTTACCAGGCTCGAAGCTCCGGCTACAGCAAAGTTGCCAATGTTTTTCTTTTCGAGCACCACTGCCCCAAAGGAAATCGATGAACATTTACCGATGGTATCGTAAGAACTGGTAATAGAGCCCGCCGAAAAATGGCACAAAGGCCCCACCCGGGTATTGTGCGCCACGATGGCGTTGGCCATCAACATCGAACAGAGGCCGATATGAGCCGCCGGGCCTACATAGCAATTGGACATAATAAACACCCCCGGCTCCAGATGCGCATTGGGGGCCACAAAAGCCGATGGATGCACTATGGTTGCCAGGCGTTCCCTGGGAAGATTCACTTTGTTAAACACCTTCTCGATCAAATAATTGCGTCCTATCGTGTGAATGCCCCACATCAGGTAATAATCGGGATAGCGCTGCAAGATATCCTGCACATCTGCGGTACCTCCCAACACAGGATAACCGCTGACAGTGCTTTCGTAATCGTTTATGAAACCGGCCACCTCCCATTCCGTGTTGTTATAGCGCAAGCGCATCTCTTCTATGCAGGAGGCAATCACACCGCCATTGCCCTCGCCACCGATTATCACTATTTTTTTGCTCATGTTCTGTTCGTTCTTTTACTCTTTACTCTTTGTTCTTTTGTTCTTTTGTTCTTTTGTTCTTTGCTTCTTTGCTTCTTTGCTTCTTTGCTTCTTGCTCTTTGCTCTTTGTTTGTTGCTCTTTGCTTGTTGCTTTAGCTGCAAAGGTATAGTTTCCACTAATTCTACAAAAAAAATCTTTCTCCTAATTCCTTTGGAATAATCGCTTTACTTCATACCGGGTCAGCTGACGAAATCAACTAAACCTCAGGGATTAAAGCCGAAAGATTCCATTTTGATAATACAATCAATACGACTAAAACAATCGCTTTTTCAGTTCCCGCAGGGAATACAAGCCCATCAACACAATCAGCGGAACGCCCAGCCAATAATGCAGGCCCGCAGAAATCAGCACAGGCTCAGTCAACAGATAAGCCGCCAGCACAGTGGTCGTCAATGCCAGCATTCTCCAGAACACCCCGGAGTAGACCAATTTATATTTGCGATAAGCCACTATGCCTACCCAAAGAAAATAAATACCAAAACACAACACATAGGCATAGCCTATGCCCAAAAGACCGAACAAGCTGTAGCCCAGCATGTAAGCCGGCAAGGTGATAAACTTGATGCCCAACTCGTTGAACAAATAGGTTTTGCCGTGTCCTTTGGCCAGGAAGACAAAAGAAATGGCCCAGGAGCCTGCCTTGAGCAGGGAGCCCAGCAACAACCAGCGAGCCATGGGCACTATGCCGTCGAAATCGCCCGAATAGAGCAGACGCACTATAAAAGGCAGAAACACCAGCATCACAATCACCATGGGCGCCAAAATCAGGATAGCGATTTCGGCCTGCTCGTTGATGCTCTTTCGCACCTGCAGTCGGTCGTTGGCCAGCTGCGAGAGGCGGGGAAAATAATCCTTGGCCATGGCTGTAAACACCAGGCCCAGATATTGTTCGTTCAGGCCCCAGCCTGCCTGATAAAGGCCCACATCATCCAGGCCGCCCTTATGCGAAATATAGGTTTTGACCACAAATTGCACCAAAAAAACCGCGATGCTGCTGATAGCCATCATTATACCAAGCTTCACAGTATCGCTGCCCAACACCAGCGAAGTACGCCAATCCTGTTTGGGCAAAATCAAGCCCAGCTTGCGGACGTAAAGCAGACTCACCACAGTAGAGGCCAGAGCCGCAATCACTACCGTCCAGGCCAAACCCGCTTCGCGGAAAAAATAAAAGACCGGCACCGAACAGACAAAACCCGCCAGGGCACCGAAAATATTGGCCTTAGCCATCAGCCTGAGCCGCCTAAGTCCTTGCAATACAGCGTAATCCTGATTGAACAAACCCATAAGCAGCACGGCCGCCGACAACAGAATAAATGCCCCCACATATTGATCCGACTCAAACACCCAGCGGCTGAGCCAGGGCGACAAAGCGATGGTAAGCAGGGCTCCCAGCAGGCCGCTGGCCAGTACCCAGCGATTGACGGCTTTGATAATGGCGACGGTTTTTCCCGGTATGACCGGGCTCCCGGCTTGAACCGGGCTCACAGGCTGAACCGAGCTCCCGGGCTGAACCGAGCTCCCGGGCTGCCCGGGCCCGGCCAGATTACCGGCCGCTGCAGCCGCCGCTTTTTCGTCCCCGGCCGAAGCCGCCGCGATATCGCGCACCGCCGAGCTTTGCAAACCCAGGTTGGTGATGGAAAAAATCAGATTTACCGCCGCGTTAAACAGGCTCAGAATGCCAAAACCCGTGGTGCCCATCCAGACAGCCACCAGCTTGGACTTGAGCAGGCCGGTCAAAATGGTCACCACCTGCACCCCTCCAAACAAACCCGTAGCCTTGAAAGCGGTACGGTAACCCTCCTTGGCCGGTTTGTTCCTGTCGCGCAGGCGATCGAGAAGTTTGTGGATCATGGACGCAAAGGTAGGAAATTTTTATTACCGGGCACGCCGGGCCCGCTCCCAGTTGACCGACTGTTTTTTGCCCAAATAACGCCAAAGGCCGGCAAAAACAGCATAATTCATGACAAAAAAATAATAAGGCACAAAAAACAGCCTGATTTTGATCTTGCGCTGCTCAAACAACCAGCCCAACAAAGCCGCCCCGTAAAACAAAAGCTGCAGGAGCAGCAACACTAAATAAAAAACTGCAGCCGGAGCCAGCGCAATATTCAATGGCAGCAGCAACAAGAGGGCAAATGGCGTAATGGTCCAGCGCAGCACCCGGTGCGAAATGTATTGAAACGAAAGCAGGCCGTATTTGAAAATATTGAGCAAGGGACGCAGACGCACAACGGACTGTATGCCTCCGGCGGCAATCCTTACCTTGCGTTTGAGTTCTTCTTTGACATTGGCCGAAGCATGTTCTATGGCATAAGCTTCGGGATCGTAATCAATCTTGTAGCCCTGCATGGCTACCCGCAGCGAAATCACAAAATCGTCCAGCAGGCTGTCGGCTTCCACCGGCTGATACAAATCTGTGCGTATGGCAAACAACTCTCCGGCCGCTCCCACCACCGAATGCAATTCGGCATCCCAGCTTTTCAGTTTCGATTCGTATTTCCAGTAAATGCCTTCGCCGGCGGCAGAAGCCGCTCCGTCCTTGTCGGTAAAAATACGTTTCTCGCCCGATACACAGCCGGTGCGGGGATTTTCGAACATACGGGCTATCCTCAGCAGCGATTCAGGCCCCAGCCGGGTATTGGCATCCGAAAACACCACCAGGGGCGTAGTAACAAAAGGCATAGCCCGGTTAATGGCCGCTATCTTGCCGGCCCTTTGAGGCTGATGCAGCACTTCGACCCCTTTGTACTGCGAAAGCAGCGCAGGTGTTCGATCTGTGGAGCCGTCGGTCACCCAGAGCTGATGCAACTTGTCGGCAGGATACTGCAACTCCCGGGTATTTTGCACTTTTTGCGCCACATAATCCTCTTCGTTGTAGGCCGCTATCAACATCGTGATGTGAGGCAACTCCATGTCCGAAGTCCGTCTGCCCTGGTCCTCCCCGGTCGCTTTGTCAGCGGTTCCGGCTACCCGGGCAGTAAGCTCTTGTTCCGGCTCTTGCCGGCGGCCCTGTTTTCGGCCCCGGCCAAACAGCCTCTTAATCCTGACCAGCACAAACAAGAGCATTCCGTAACCAAGATAGGTGTAAAATACCAGGGCAAACAATAAGCAAAATAGTATCTCCAAAATTTCCATATTGAGCCGGTTAAAAGCCTAAAACAGCTTGCTGCGAACAACACATTTAACAGCAGTCAAAAATACTGTTTACAATGCATATTAACGAATAAATTCTCCGTTAATTAACATCCTCTTTCATCCGGAACGATTTGACATTAATCAAAGAATGTCCGGATTTTGGGGTCCGGACATTCTAAAATCAACATTCTTTGTTACCTTGAATAAACCAATTTTTCGTCATCTGCCGGAGCCAGATACCAGTCCTGCTGATTTTGGCCACCCGAAAAAGCCCATTCTTCGAAGCCGGGATAAGCATCTACTATATTGGTCATTTCGGTGGGATGTTTAAAGTCGCCTACCGGCAACATAATGGCCCAAACCATATTGTTTTCGTCCTTGTAGTTGTTGGTAGCTTTTTTCACCTTGGAACTGGGAGCAAAATTGGCCAGATGCACTTCTTTACGGTCCGTGTTGTCCAAGTCATTACCCACTATCATATAGAAGTTCAGACGATCAACCGTCAAGCGGTCAGGATGCACAGGCTCTGCAAAATCCATCCTGAAACTGCAGGCTTGAGCCGGTACACTGTTGATGTGACCAAAAGTATTGACCGATGCCGGGGTATCCAGGCCAAACAATTCGTGAACGCCCTCGAACAGAATAATCGTGGCTTTTTCCTGACCGTTTTCTATTCTGCTGTTTTCGTTTCCGGCAATCAGGCCAAAAGCACCGCTTGCAAGATCATCAAACTGAACAGCAGCACTCAAATACTTGGTACTTCCGGCAGCTACAGGCAGAAGTTCAAAACTCATGCTCTCCACCTTGTTGTCTTTGTTTATCCACTTTTGAATATTTTTTATCCTGAAGACAAAATCGTTCATATCGTAGTCGCCCTTGTGCGGCCAGAGATCTTCCATGGCAAAGGTATATTCGTTGCCTTCGAACACCTGCACCGGAAATTCGGGATCTTCGGGATCATCTTCGGGCACAAAATTAACACCGCCTCCGTTACAATCGGTAGCTGCAATCACCACAGTAGCTTGTTCGACCAAACTTACACCCTCATCCATAGATTTGAAATAATTACCCGAGGGAGATTCGCCTGCGGCTATGGCCATTTCCATGCTGCCGTCCAGCTGCAAAACCTTCCAGCCTTTTTTGTTGTCGATTTTCCAGACACTTACCAAAGGCAGGTCTGCTTCGGTCGGATTTCCTGCTATAGTGACGTTAAAATTAAAAGTGGCTCCTTTTTTGACAGCCTTACTGTTGTCTGTTTCCATATTCTTCACTTCCAGTATGGCATTGCCATTGAGAGTGAAAGTGGTGTTGTTGGCGTACAAATCCTGACAAAGCATACGGGTGCCGGTTTCACTGATCACCGTACTGGCTTCAAAGGCAAAATCTTCGGCTTCGATGCTGCAATAGTTGTGCAGCTGGCCGCCTCCGTTTTTATAATCAAGATACAAGGCTTTGATATGACCGTAATTCTCGACCACACAAGTGGTATTGCGCGAGGCCAGCGAAGCCAGAGTTTCCAGCGAGCCGTTGTTTATTAGAGTGGCACTGGAATTCATACTGAAATCTCCGCTCATCAGCAATTCCCCGTAATTCTTCATTACCGAACTATTAGTCAACGTTAGAGATGTTGCCGACAAACTGCCGTTATTAACCATCAAAGAACTCTGTATCACCGAAAAATCCGCGTTCAAACTTACTGTTCCGTCGTTGATCCAGCGGGTATTATTTTCAGCTTTCGAAGCGGCATTAAATACCACTTCGCCTCCCTGATGTATAGCCAGCACCGATTCAGCCTGAGTAAGGTTCAGAGCTGCATTGGCTGTGATCTTTCCACCGGGCAGTACCACAATTTTGGTTCCGGCGGGCAGATAATCATTGGCATTAGGAGCAATAAGCAATTCACCGGCGATATAAAGGGCTGAATTGGCTTTCCATCCAAAATTAATCTGACTGTTGCTTACACCTGCAGGTATATAATAATCAACTCCATCCAATGTAACAGCTTCCGTTCCCAGAGTAGTATAAGTGTCGGGCAATGTATATCCGGCAGCCGTTTCGCCTGCAGTGGCTGCTTTCATCATACCTGAAGGGGCTTTGGTTTCAGCAGCCGGCCTGTTATTAAAATCTACCTGATAGGGACTTTCTTCAGCCTCAATATCCAGTATTTTAACCACTTGACGTTTTTGCGGATCGGTTTGACGCACAAACAATGTCTTAATGTGAGCAGGAAGCACAATTTTGGCATTGAAAGCCTCCTGACCTTTGATAACCCCTGCCGCCAGCAAATTAACCACCGTGTCGGTAGTGAAAGGATTTTGATCAAAAATTTCCAGTCTGGAATAATACTGACCTTCGAAGTTGTCGACAGTAGTTACCTGAACATTCACAGAACGGGTGGTTGCAAAATCAAAATCCGAGGGTATGAGCAGATCGGGATTTTCGTTTTCATTCCCTGTTACTCTGTCGCAGGAAGCCACCGAAAGTGCAAGAATAGCAATTAAGCTGTAAAAAAAGAGTTTTGCTGTTTTGTTGTTCATTTTGTATATCAGTTTGGTATTTCTATAAAAAACTATAGCGTCGTCTGTATTTTCATTTAATCAAAATACAAGAATTATGCCAAAGACGGATTTCCATAAAAACGTTAACATATTTTCTCATTTCCTTCTTTTTCTGAGAAGATTTCTTAATTTAAGCGCAAATATACGCAAAAAAGGCCAGGTTTTTCCGCTTTTAATATTATAAAAGGCCGATTCTGCTTCGTAAACCATCTCAAAGTTTTCGGTGCAATACACTGGCTTTTTGGTCAGAATATTAATTTCACGAGCCTGACTCAACGAACTCTCTATAAAAAACACATACTGAGAAGCCTTAAACACCTCAGCCTTAAACTCTGCGTGATTGTTGGCTTTTTGCCTGGCCTCCATATTGGGCAAATCAAGCATTTTCAATTCCTTGTAACGAATATTATGCTTCTTGAGCCAAAGTTCTGTTTCCTGTCTGTATTTTTCCAGGCGCGAAGTCACCAGTGTGCCAACAGGGCAACCCGGAACATACAAGGGCTGCGCATTCAGCAAAAAGTCCCTGTAACGAGGCCCATCGTCATTCTGTTCGGGAGTAGGATCCATACACAACACACCGTCAATATCTAAACATGCCTTCTCCAAAAAAATATGATTGAAAATATTCCATTGAAAATAGCGGGGAAGCGGCAGGACTTCAAAATAAAAATCGACCAGCTTCTCTTTGCCCGGAATCACATAGACCGCACAATAACGAATATCGTATTTGTCTTCGAACGCGCTGAGCAGTTTTTTTGCCTCCATCATGGCCGAACCCGAGGCAATACTGTCGTCAACCACCAATACTTTTCTATATTTGTCCGGGGCGAAAAACTGCCCTCTTTCACCAGCCTTATAAATATGTCCGTTCACAAAAGAATGGATATCGCTCAAAGGCTTGTTCAGATACAAGGCCAACAAATTGGCGGGAAGCATGCCGCTTCGGGGAATTCCCACTATCAGGTCAATATCACGGGGAATTATACTCAGGCGTTTCAGTATAATCCCGTTCAAATCGTCTACTTTACGGTAATACATAAATATTCAAATTAAATTAATTGACAAAGCCGGACAATATTTCGCCAAAGGCTTCGGTGCGTTCATCCCAGGAATTGGCCCGGGCAAACTCCGTGCGCCGGTTGATCAGCTCCTCAGAATCCTCCCGGGCGGCCTGCCGCAAACCCTGTACAAAATCTTCCTTGTTTTCGGCAGCAATCACCAGCCCACGGAATTCGGGCAAATCAGCAAAAGCCGTCATCACCACCGGCACACCCACCGCCAGGAATTCGTTTATTTTGAGGGGATAAATATTCTTGTTCACCTCGTTCATCAGATAGGGAATAATGCCCAGGTCGTAACGACTCAGCAAAGGAGGCACCTGCTCCGGCAACACAGGATCAAAGAACGATACATTCGGATAGTGTTCCAAGCGGTTGCGCATCTGCCGGTTGCGCATATCTCCGGTAAACTCAAAATCATAGTCAGGCAATTGCTGCACGGCATATTCCACTGTATCGATATCAAAACGGGGATCGAGGCTGCCTATAAAGCCCACTTTTTTACGCTCCCGCCGGTGGAGTTCGGTTTTGGCATAGCGGTTGAACAGAGGGAAGTTCACTCCGTTTTTTACCACGTAAGTATTGGCATTAAGAGCTCGTTTCCCTTCGCGCAAAAAGTCGGAACTGCAAATAACGGCATCGGCCTGCCGCGAAAATTCCTCTTCGTAACGAAAAATCCGCTGCCCGTAATAAGAAGGCTCCACCCCGTCGTAACAATAATAAATATGAGCCCGTTCGTTCAGCTTGTGCAGCATAGCCAGGCCATAAAAAGGATTATAGGCCGTAATCACCAAAGGACGATCCATCCCCAGGCGGCGCAGTTGTTTTTTCAAGACCCGGCGGTAGACAGAGGTATTGAAACGAAAAAACCTTGCGAAGCGCTTTTCGTTTTTAAGAAAAAACACCGGGATCGAAGGAGGCAGGACCAGGCGGTAAAGCTTGCTCCCGACGACGGTTTCAATCTCATGCAGCCGGGGGCTGAAACCCATCATTTGATGCACCGGAGCCTGTTGTCTGCCCCTGAGTGTATACCAGATATCGGCCAGGGTATAATGATGCTCTACAAACAACACCCGGTTGTTTTTGGCCAGACGCTCCAGCAGCAACACCGTCGATTTGGCGTATTTGCCAAACCAGGAGGTATTCGATATACAAACTATGTCCTGTCCCTGTATCATGATTTTGTTATTTGTCGGTGTAACTATTTTTTCAGTCCCCGTGAAGGGCTCCGTTTATTGTTTTGCGGACTCCGTTTATTGTTTTGCGGACTCCCTGAACAGAGCCCGGTACAACTGCAAATATTGCTCCGCCATGCCTCTCCACGAAAAACCAGCAGCGCGTTCCGGGCCCATGGCCCTCAGCCTGGCGTTTAATGCTTCTTCGTCCAATACACGCCCGATAGCCCCCGCAATGGCTGCCGGTTCGTCCGGATCAACCAGGAGGGCGGCCTCGCCCGCCACTTCGGGCATAGACGAAGTATTGGAGGTGATCACCGGCAGCCCGCAGGCCATGGCCTCCAGGATGGGCAGACCAAAACTCTCGC
>Ga0172377_10006485_pt1 | contig 12048 bp, 9 predicted proteins | sample Pumphouse3metaG_FD_119749 | JGI IMG/M metagenome (GOLD analysis project Ga0172377, IMG submission 119749) | Leachate microbial communities from a municipal landfill in Southern Ontario, Canada - Pumphouse #3 metaG | ecosystem: Engineered > Solid waste > Landfill > Unclassified | place: Canada... | reverse complement strand
GCTTTAAACATTCCATAAAGTCCTTCAAAATCGACGATAAAGTTGAACTAGTATTTGATTATTGCAGCCGTTCAGGAGTGACTTTTTTGCAAAAAGATAGATATTAAGGGCTGGATGCAGACATACTTTTGTAAATTCATCTAATTTATATTAAAATAAATGTATAATAAATTATTAATGAAATCTTGTCTAAATATATATTTTTACGAACTTAATAATTATTACATATTTCATCCATTTTTTAAAAAAAATCTTATTAATACAAATAATACTCTATAACTAAACTAATCACTTCACAATTATTTAATCAACAATATGTTATTAGCTTTAAACTTAACGCCAAGAAAAAAGATTGAATTAATTCAATCTTTTTAACAATCTAGATTTCTCTTATTTTTCTTCAGGATATATAAACATCGCATCTCCAAAAGAGAAGAAACGATAATTGTCTTCAACTGCATGTTTGTACGCTTTTAATATAAATTCTCTAGAACAAAATGCTGCTACCAACATAATTAAAGTTGACTTAGGCAAATGGAAATTAGTGATAATACAATCCACGGCTTCAAATTTAAATCCGGGATATATAAATAAAGAAGTATCTCCTCTGCATTCTTTAAATTCTCCATATTCTTTCATTACAGATTCCAAAGTACGGACCGATGTCGTCCCAACCGCAATGATTCTTCTGCCTTCTTTTTTAGCAAGGTTAAGTCTATCAGCGGTGTGTTTATCCATTTCGTAGTATTCAGTGTGCATATTGTGATTTAGAATATTGTGAACTTTAACAGGTCTAAATGTTCCAAGTCCAACTTGAAGAGTAACATCTAAAATTTCTACACCTTTATCTTCCAACTTTTTGAATAATTCGGGAGTGAAGTGGAAGCCGGCGGTAGGTGCAGCAGCAGCTCCTTCCTTAGATGCGTATACAGTCTGATAGCGATCGTTCTTTCCTTCTTGATTGTGAATATAAGGGGGAAGAGGCATCTTTCCTAATTTGTCCAACACCTCATAAAATATTCCATCGTATTCCAACTTAAATTTTCTTAATCCTTCATCCTGCATTTCCAGACATGTTGCTTTCATTTCTTCATTTGGGCCAAAGGAAATAACGGTGCCAAGTTTTATTACTTTCGCATTTCCGCAAAGAGCAGTCCAAACATCTTTTTCCAATTTATCAGGAGTCAGTAACAACACTTGTACTTTTGCACCAGTCGGTTGTTTTGTTCCAAATAGTCTTGCCGGAATAACTTTCGCGTTATTTCTAACAAGTACATCTCCAGGTTTAAAGTAATCCAATATATCAAAGAAATATTTGTCTTTTATTTCTTCTGTTGTTTTATTCAATACTAATAATCTAGATTCATCTCTTTTTTCAGCAGGGGTTTGAGCGATCTGATCTTCGGGAAGATAATAATTATATTCTTCCAAATCATAGATGTCATAGCCGAACTTCTTAACAGCTTCTTCTGATTTTTTCTTTAATTCTTCTTCACTTAACATTTTTAAAATCCTCTTTTATTTCCGAACTTAATCATTACTTCTTCTTTAAATTCTAAGAATCTATCTTCTTTAATAGCTTCGCGAGCTTGTTCCATCGTATGAACGAGGAACCTTAAGTTGTGAATAGAACACAGTGTCTTTCCAAAAGATTCATCGCATTTCATCAAATGATGAAGGTAAGCTCTTGTGTAGTTTTTACATGTGTAGCAATCACATTCAGGATCCAACGGAGTAAAATCATTTTTATATTTAGCATTTAATATGTTGATACGGCCGTGGCTTGTCATCAGTGTAGCGTGTCTAGCAATACGTGTAGGAAGTACACAATCAAACATATCTATGCCTTTTTCAATGCCGTCAAAAATCATATCTAAAGAACCGATGCCCATCAAATAACGTGGTTTATCTTTAGGAAGATATTTCGCGGTATATTCAACCATTTGATATTCAACTTCTCGAGGTTCACCAATAGATGTACCACCAATAGCATATCCATCAAAATCCATCTTGATCAAAGCTTCAGCACAATATTTTCTTAAGTCTTCAAATTCACCGCCTTGGACAATGCCAAATAGCGCTTGATCTTCTCTAACTTTAGAATCCTTGCAACGCTGGGCCCATCTCAAAGTTCTATCAACCGAATCCTTCATATATTCTCTTGTAGCGGGATAGTGAACGCACTCGTCAAATGCCATAATTATATCCGCACCAATTTTTGCTTCAAAATCCATAACTATTTCAGGAGAGAAAAATTCTTTGTCCCCGTTGATTGGATTTTTAAATGTAACACCTTCTTCTTTTATTTTTCTTGTTTCCGCTAAAGAAAATACTTGAAACCCACCCGAATCTGTAAGCATAGGTCCTTTGTAATTCATAAATTTTTGAACACCACCAGCTTGAGCAACAATGTCTACTCCTGGTCTTAAAGCCAAGTGATAAGTATTTGCTAATATCACTCCAGAACCCAAGTCTTTTAATTGCTCGGGAGATAAAGCTTTTACAGTGGCTTGTGTACCAACAGGCATGAACATAGGTAGTTCTACATCACCGTGAGGAGTGTGCAATATTCCGTATCTTGCCCCACAATTTTTATCGACATGTAGTATTTCTAATTCAATGTTTTTTGATGCCATAATACGCAGCCTTTCTAAAAAATAATAATCTAAACTATCAACAAGTATACAATATATTATATTATATAAAAGTAATCAATTAAATTTACTTAATGCACAATAGGTATGTTTGGTTTATATGGGGGATTTTTATGAGTATAAATTTATTGCAATCAGCTTACAACTTTTGGCCGCTTTTGAACGATTCTTGGTTTAATGTGGTTTGGGGATTACTTTTCTGCATAGTTAATTTCAGCATGATTATTGCTTGCTTTCATTTCTTTGGTCGAATCGGAATGTTTACTTGGATAGGTATCGCATCAATAATCGCGAATATATTAGTTGTGAAAGTCGTTGAGTACTTCACCTTATATTCAACTTTAGGAAATGTCTTCTATGGATCGATCTTTTTATCGACAGACATACTTACTGAACACTACGGTAAGAAAGAAGCGAGACGCTCAATTCTATTAGGATTCACAGCAGATCTCATCTTAATTGTATCCATGCAAATGGGATTAGCATTTAGACCATATCTAGGAGATGCTTGGGCGTTTCAAGTTCAAGATGCAATGGAAGTGCTATTTGGCTTAACACCTCGGATTGTATTAGGATCGCTTTGTGCGTACTTAGTATCTCAATTCTTAGACATTTACATTTTCTCTAAAATTAGAACTGTAACAAAAACGAAACATCTGTGGATGCGCAATAATGGTGCGACGTTGTTATCTCAAATATTTGATACGCTGATATTCGTGATCATAGCATTCGCTGGAGCCGCTGGCTTTCCTTTAGAAGTATTGTGGTCTATATTTATAACGACATATCTTTTAAAAGCATTTGTAGCTTTATTAGATACTCCTTTCATATATCTTTCTAAACATGTAAAGCATGGTGTATTAGTAGGAGAAGACAAAAATCCTTACCCAGAATTGTGGGCGAAAATAAGGCACAAGGAGTTTAAATAGTATGAAATTAGAAACAAGTAAAAATGCAGAAGTTAAAATTAATCAGGAAAATTTGAAGATAATTCAAGAAGCTGCATTAATGAGAACTGGAGCAGATTACAAGAATGAACTACACAAAAAGGTGAATATATTCTTAACATTCACCGGCGTATTAATCGCGTTGGAAATACTTATATTTATATTATTTATGGTCACATCAAATTTAGACAGCGTTCTTTTAGCAGTGAGAATTGTGTTTCCCATTCTTTGGGTTTTCCACATAATTACCGTTCCTATTTTCACATCTAATTCTCGTAAAATATTCAATATGTCAGATCTTGAAGCTGGAAAAGAAAAAGAACGATTAGACAAAGAAAACGATGAAGCAAAAAGAAAACGTGAACAGAACCGTTACGAGTAATAATTAAACAAATCACACATAAAGGCTTATAGTTTTATAAGTCTTTTTTTAAGAAAATTAAAACAATGGATTTATGTATATTTACTACCACTTTATATAATATATATAAGTTGTTTGATAGATATAAGATTTAAACAAAGGATTTAGTTCTTGAAGATAATCAATTTCTATTAATTGACTAACTACACTAAAAAATATGAGAATCTCAACATCAATAATGGAGTCAAAACTCAATATTTTGCTTTATAAGGAACGACATATTTTTGGGCTCCACTTAAGGTTTAACTACATATTTCAAACATATCTTAAAATGAATAGATTACTTATCAATAAAATTTAATGTGGGTTTTGCATTCTTTAATAACAATTTAAATAGAGTCGAATCGCTTCAAACAAAAAAGAGAAACCTGAGTTTCTCTTTAGATATTTATTTGCGTTTTTCTATTTCAGCTAAGATAAGTTTCTTTGCTAAAGCAGGATTTGCTTTACCTCGACTCGCCTTCATAACTTGACCAACGACATAGCCTAAGGCTCTGTCTTTTCCTCCCAAGAAATCTTGGATAGACTGTTCATTTTCAGCGAGGATGTTATCAACAATTTCTTGTATTGCGGATTCGTCTGAAATTTGTTCCAATCCTAAATCTTTAACAATCTTTTTAGGATCAGCACCATCTCTCAACATCAAGGCAATTACTTCTTTTGCTTGTTTAGAATTTATTTTCGCATCTTCTTGCATGTTGCAAAAATCTTTAAGTTGAACTTTTGTAATTTTTAAATCGGTTAATTTGAGCATGTCTTTATTTAAGTAAGCTGATATGTCACCCATCAAATAATTCCACAATACTTTTGCCGACTTACACCCTAGGGCTAATACATCTTCGAAGTAATGAGTGAAATCAGTATCGCCTAATAATACCTCAACTTCATTTTCATTCAACCCATCCGCTAAGAATTCAGATCTATATTCATCTGGTAATTTCGCCATTGTATCAATAGCATCTTTAACAAATTCATCTGAAATCCTTACAGGTAATATATTCGGTTCTCTAAAGAATTTATAATCTACATCGTTCGTCTTAACTCTCATTAAGGATGTCTTTTTCAATGACTCATCATATCGACGAGTTTCTTGACCTATAGACTCACCTTTTAACAACAGTTCAGTCTGACGTTTTATTTCATATTCTAAGGCAGCGCGAACATTGGCAATTGAGTTAAGATTTTTAATCTCGCATTTAGTTCCTAATTTCTCAGTCCCGTAAGGACGAAGAGAAATATTAACATCACAACGCATACTTCCTTCTTCCATCTTTCCATCAGAGACATTTAAGAACGTTACGATTTGATGAATGGTTTCTACGTATTTCATAGCTTCAACATCAGAACGCATATCAGGTTCTGAAACGATTTCTAACAAAGGGGTTCCAGCACGGTTATAATCAACCAATGTCATATCACCTAAATGCAGCTGTTTAGCTGTATCTTCTTCAATGTGAATTCTTTCAATATTTACATGCTTTACTTTATCGCCAATTTTTAAATCTACATAACCGTGGGAACCAATAGGATGCTCTTGCTGAGTAATTTGATAACCTTTGGGTAAATCTGTATAAAAGTAATTTTTACGATCAAATTGAATAAGTTGTTCAATATCCATATGCAAAGCCTTCGCAACGCGAACACCATAAACTACAGCTTGCTTGTTTAACACAGGCATTGTTCCAGGACAACCTAAATCATAAGCTACTGTTTGCGAGTTGGGTTTTTCACCAAAACCAACAGGAGCGGACGAAAATAATTTGGATTTTGTTTTTAATTCTACGTGGATTTCTATTCCAATAACAGGTTCAAAGTTCATTATTTTATTCTCCTTGTAACTGTGGATGCATTCTTAAGTCCAGTCATCTTTTCGATATCTTCGCCTAAGGCGAATAAGTTGCCTTCTTCAAATTGACGACCTGTCAAATTGATGCCGAATGGCAATCCTTTTTCGTATCCCAAAGGCAATGTCAAAGATGGATATCCACCTAAATTCGCTATGGCTAAATGGTTGTCAACAAAGTTGGGATTAGGATTCCATTTATCAGAAGAATCTTTAATAAGCGGAGCAACTCTCTTAGAAGCAGGTAGAACTAAATAATCGTGTTTTTTGAAAAATCTTTCCATTTCTTCAACTATTAATCTTCTAGCTTTTTGAGCGCGAATGAATAATTCATCTTTATTTTCTGCCAAAAGGGAAAATGAGCCAATAACAAATCTTCTCTTAATTAAATCAGAAAATCCTCTCGTGCGAGCTTCAGTCATATATTCTTCCCAAGTCTTTGCATCTCCTGTGGGTTTAATTCCAAACTTAATTCCATCCAAATTCGCATCGTTTGATGTAGCTTCTGAACAGGAAATGACCATATACACAGAATACAATGCATTTAATAAGTCCACGGGGAATTCATAATTTTCTACTATATATCCTTCAGCCTTTAAGCCATCTATTGTTTTATAAAAAGAGTCCACAATAGATTTATCATCTATGCAATCAATAACGGATTTAAAGTAACCTATTCTTTTTTCAGTATTAGGTTTATTTAAATATGTCATATAGTTTTCAACAGGTCTATATGATGAGGACATGTCCTTGTCATCTTGACCAGCCAAGATATTTGTAAGTATTGCTGAATCTTCAACCGAACGAGTGAAATATCCAATAGTATCGAGTGAAGGAGCAAAGGGAAATAAACCAAAGCGCGATATTCTTGACCACGTAGGTTTAAAACCAACAAGACCACCATAACCCGCAGGTTTTCTAACCGAGTCACCTGTATCAGAGCCAAGGGAAAAAGGTACGTCGCATTTAGCGACTGCTGCGCACGATCCGCACGAAGAGCCCCCTATTATCCTCTTGTTGTCATAAGGATTTGTAGTAGCGCCTTTATGCCCGGATAATCCGGTACCACCCATAGCGAGTTCATCGAGTGTTGCTTTTGCAATGAGAATAGCTCCCGCTTTATTTAAGCGATTGATTACTTCAGCGTTAAATGTAGGAATATAGCCATTCAAAACATTTGATGAAGCTGTCGTCTCAATATCTTTAGTAGAATAGTTATCTTTTGCAACGTAAGGTATTCCCTTAAGGATTTCCTTTTCGCTTACACTGGTTATATTGCTCGCCAACTCTAAAGCAGAGTCAAAATTATTAGCTTCGTAGGAATTATTTTTATCTTTTTTTATTCTAGCGATAGATTCTTTTACGAGTTCAAGAGATGTTACTTTCTTCTCTACTAACGCTTTGTGAATCTCAGCAATTGTTAAATCTAAATAATTCATTATCCCAACACCTTTGGAAGACGGACTTGATTGCCTAAACGAGAAGGCACCATCTTCAATTCTTCTTCTACATCCATAGGAGTAGAGGGTATATCTTCTCTCATAATCGTTTGTTCATCTGCTATAGGAAATGTCATCGGTTCAGCTTGGTCAATATTCTTGATACTTCCGATAAATGACATTTGCTTTAATATCGCATCAAATTCATTGTGCGTGTCTTCTAATTCCTTATCTGTTAATTTAAACAATAAATTTTTAGCGCTTGTTTCTATGACGCTTTTTGTTATTTTAATCATTCTATATTTCCTTCAACTTTATGTATTAATTCTAATAATTCATCTTCCTCAATAATTCTAACACCTAAAGCTTGTGCTTTGGTAAATTTTGAACCGGGGTTAGTTCCTGCGATTACAAAGTCAGTTGACTTAGAAACCGAACCGGAGGATTTGCCTCCTAGGTTTTCTAATTTCGCAGTTATTTCTTTCCGCCCTGCAGATACTAAAGTACCCGTCAAAACAAACTTTTTATTTGTGAAGAAATTCTCCGCTACTTGCTTCTTGATTGTAAGACAATCAAAGTTTAATCCTTCTTTTCTCAAATCTTCCACAATTTCTATATTCTTTTCATCGTGGAAATAATCGTATACTTGGCGAGCTGTTTTTTCACCGACGTCATTGATTCCAGTTAATTCATCTATTCCAGCGTTCATCAAATTATCTAAATTTTTAAAGTGCTGCGCCAACATTTTAGCTGTCTTTTTACCAACATTTTGAATGCCTAATCCAGAAATAAGTTTTTCGACTGTATTCTTTTTTGATTTTTCAATATTGATAAATAGGGTGTTAATAGATTTCTCTCCAAGTCCATCCATCATCATGATATTTTGTTTGTAGTCTTTTAAGTGATAAATATCGTGGAAATTTCTTATTAATTTTTCATTGAATAAATCTTCAACTAGCGAATCTCCAAAAGAGTCTATATCCATTCCGTAATCCGACACAAAGTATATCAACTTATTGATGCTTCGAGAAGGGCATTTAGGATTGGGACACTTGTGTTGAATATTATTCTCAGTCTTTATAAGCGCGGTTCCGCAATACGGACACGTAGTGGGGAATACATATGGTTTAGAGTCAGGTTTTCTACGCGATTTAACAACTCCGCTCACTTCTGGTATAACATCTCCAGCTTTGTGAAGGATAACAAAATCACCAACTCTTATATCTTTGCTCTTGATAAAATCAGCATTGTTTAATGTAGCTCTAGCTATGATTGAACCGGCGACACGAACAGGTTTCAAATAAGCATTCGGGGTAACTCTTCCTGTACGACCTACTGTAATAACGATATCTTTGAGTTCTGTAACTACTTCTTCGGGTGGAAATTTATAAGCGATTTCCCACTTAGGAGTTTTCATAGTGTATCCAAGTTCTTCTTGGCTGTTGATTGAATCAACCTTAAAAACTAAACCGTCAATATCATAGTCAAGCAAATCTCTTTTTTCCGTATATTCTTCAATGTATTTTAAAATGCCTTTAATTCCTTTAAGCCTTTGACGTTCTGGATTAGTTTGAAATCCAAGTTTGCTCAAATAATCTAACGCCGAAGAATGTTCAGTGAATCCAAGTTCTTCCGCATTTACAAAGTAATACCAATACGCTGATAAATGACGCGTCGCAGCAATTTTGGAATCAAGTTGTCGAACCGATCCTGCCGCAGTATTTCTAGCGTTGGCAAAAAGTGGAAGATTTTGCTTCCCACGTTCGGCATTTAATTCTCTCAATGTTTGTTTTGAAATAAAAACTTCGCCTCGAACTTCCATAGTCCGCTTTTCATCAATGTGCGTAGGTACAGAAGGAATAGTTAAAATGTTGTTAGTAACAATCTCACCGATATTTCCATCTCCGCGAGTTGCGGCATACTGCAATTCACCATTTTCATATACTAAAGTCATAGCAAGACCATCGATCTTAACTTCACCCATGTAATTTATTTCATCTTCTTCTAAATTCGCTCGAATTCGTTTGTCAAAAACAGCGAGCTCCTCAGGATTAAATACATCTCCCATCGACAACATCATTCGTTTGTGAGTGACCTTTTTAAAACCTACTGAAACCATCCCACCAACTCTAGTAGTTGGGGATAATCTGGATTTTAAATCCGGACGATCTGCTTCAAGTTGCTGCAATTCCTCCATCAACCGATCGTATTCTTGATCCGATACGGAAGATTCGTTGAGATTGTAGTACTCGTACATATATCTGTTTAGCAGTTGTGCTAATTCGTCTACTCTTTCCTTTTGAACATCCGCCATAAATGACTCCTCTTATATTTTCTTAAATGCCTTAAAACCAGCAATCAATACTTTTTGACCTACATCTTTTTTGAAATCCACATAAAGTTTCTGTCCAGAAACCTTATTAATTGTACCCACACCATAAGATGAATGCGCGACTTTATCTCCAACGTTGTAAGTTATAGCGCTCGGCCCACTGCTTCGAACCATTCCCGTTCTCTTAATTCCGGATAATTCTTGAGGCACATATTCTGCACTGATACCTGCACCCGTTTTTCTCTTTCTTCTTTCATATGGATTAGAAGCATATCCAGCGCCATAAGTGGAATGAGGGTTGGGATATATATTCTTATATCCTTCAGGATTAAGAAGCCTAGAATCATCTCTTTCAGCTTTAAACCCTATTTCCTTAAGGAAATGAGACGGATAGTTTGGCATAGAGCCAAATCTGAAACCGCCAAATGTAGAAATACAAAGATAACGCTTGGCTCTAGTCATAGCAACGTAGAATAATCTACGTTCTTCTTCCATGCCTTTGTTTCCATCTTCGGAAGCGTGACCGCTCGGTAATATTCCATCGACTAAGCCTGTAACAAATACGTATTTAAATTCAAGACCTTTAGATACATGTCCAGTCATAACTGCGACTTTATCTTCATCTTTAATCGTATCTTGATCTGATTCTAAAGCAACATTAATAAGGAAGTCGTTCAAATTTGGCTCTGAACCTTCTTCGGGATTTTCAAATGCATTTTGAAAATAATCGTTGATTGCGGTAAATAACTCATTAATATTATCCTCGCGAGTATTTTCTTTCGAATTATCGCCTTTGTCTTCTTCTTCTTTTTTGTCCCACTGTCTAACGTATGTCATAAAACCAGTAGAGCCAAAATATTCTTTTAAAGTGGTAATAATAGCGCCGATGTCATCGTTTTCTTTCGACAATTGATCACCAGCCACTTTGTGAGCATCTACTATTTTCATCAAATTTTCTTTTTGATTTGCAGAAACTTTAATTGTGTCCATGTGATCTTTAATAAAACTAAATATTGTTTGTTCGGTTTCAGCAGCTTGCTCCGTCAAATTCGCAAGCGTCACTTTGCCGATTTTTATAGAGGGATTTTGAATAACATTCTCAAAGGATAATATGTCATCCGGATTATTAAGCAATCTTAAATAGGCTAACCCTGCCTTAACTTCCGCTCGTTCATAAAACTTAATTCCGCCGTATAACTCGTAAGGAATTCTAAATAAATTAAAGTTCTTTTCAAATACACGCGACAAGAAATTCGAACGATAAATAATTGCCATATCCGAATAAGCAGCACCATCATTTGTGTGAAAGTTCTTTATCTTCATGGCTAAGTTTTTCGCTTCACTATCTTGAGAAACAAAGGAAAAGAATTCGACATCTTTACCTTTTTCTTTTGAAAAAGCAGTTAGAGATTTATCTACTCTATCCTTATTGTTTTTAATAAGAGCATTAGCTTTGTCCAATATAGCTTGGGTTGAACGATAGTTCAAATCTAAAACAATAGTTTGTAACGAAGGAAAATCTTTATTTAATCTTGTCTTAATAATGTTGTTATCAGCACCTCTCCACGTATATATAGTTTGATCGGGATCTCCTACTACACAAAGTTCGGTTTTAGGAGCCATGAACAACTTAACAATTCTATATTGAAGACTGTTTGTATCCTGAAATTCATCGATTAAAAAAGCTTTGTACTTAGATTGATATTGCAATTTGCAATCTTCGTCACGGTTCAATATTTCATAAGTGAATAATAACAAATCGTCAAAATCTAACGCATTAGACTTTGCGAGTTCCTTCTGATATTCCGCATATAATTCTTTTGTCTTTTTTTCTGTAAAAGTATCTTCCTTAGCTTCGTCGACCCTTATGCCAGAAGATTTCATATTTCTTACAACCTTCACCAGGCCTTGAAATGTTTTATCTTTAGCTTTCCATCCTGCGTTTTCCGCAATTCTTTTCCATATGTGCGTTTGATCATTCGAATCCGCTATAGTGAATGGTTCTTTAAAAGTATTGTAATGCTTACAAAGTTCATCGCGTAAAAAGCGATAGCAAAAACCGTGGAAAGTCATAATAATAGGGGAGCCCATATCATCTAACTTATGGTCTTTCAATATTGCGCCTACTCTAGTGCGCATCTCTTTTGCTACTTTATTTGTGAAAGTGATAGCTACAATTTGAGTCGCAAAAATATCACCTCTCATTATCATGTTTGCCAAGCGATAAGTTAAAGTGCGTGTCTTTCCGGTACCAGCTCCTGCCACTATTTTTAGATACTGAGAATTGCTAGTTGCGGCCAAATATTGGGCGTCATTCAAATCTTTCTTAAAATCTATCATCATTAATACCTTCCAAATCCATAATGATTATACCATTTAGCGGCATTTTTAAGAATAGAATAAAAAGGTTAT
>Ga0172377_10006484_pt1 | contig 12048 bp, 5 predicted proteins | sample Pumphouse3metaG_FD_119749 | JGI IMG/M metagenome (GOLD analysis project Ga0172377, IMG submission 119749) | Leachate microbial communities from a municipal landfill in Southern Ontario, Canada - Pumphouse #3 metaG | ecosystem: Engineered > Solid waste > Landfill > Unclassified | place: Canada... | reverse complement strand
CCTTCAGCAGAGGCAGAAACTTTATTTTTTGAATCACTAAAAAAAATATCTTTAAATGGAAAAGTTGGAGTTGTGATAATACCAGGAAATCATGACAATGGGGAAAGATTAGCTGCTTCTAAATCTTTGGTTAAAGATATTGGGGTGATAATTTATAAAGAACCATATGAAATTAAAAATGTAGGGAAATATTCCAATATGGAAATATTAAAATCCTATCAAGGTGGAATCCTTTTAAAAATATCAGAGAAAAAAATGTTTTTATATTGTTTACCTTATCCTAGTGAAGCAGCTTTAAATGAAACTTTTGAAGATGGAAAATATTCTGAAAGAATAGGAGAAATATTAAAGGAAGGAATAGATAATAATATGGAAGATGTTCCAGTTGTTGTAATGGCACATTTATTTGTTACAAGGGAAGATAAAGAAATTGAGCTTGGTGGGTCAATGGCTGTTAAAGTTAAAGATTTACCAGATGTTGACTATATTGCTTTAGGACATATTCATAAACCTATGAAATTTACTTCTAAAAGAGCTTGTTATTCAGGTTCTCCAATAGAATATAGATCCACTGAAAAAAACTTTTTGAAAAAAGTTTTTATAGTTGAAGTAAATGGAAATTTTGATACAAATATTAAAGAAATACCTTTGGAAAATTATAAACCTATAAAGGAATATATTGGAAATTCAATAGAGGAAGCTATTGAAATTTCAAATGCCTTAAAAGAAAAAGAAGAATGGATTTATTTGAAAATAAAAACGAAAACTCATTTAAAATCAAGTGATATAAGAAAAATTAAAGAGAATAAAAATATAGTAGAAATAATACCAATTTTATTAGGAGAAGAAACTTATGATGAAGAAATTGATTATTCAGAAATCAATATAAAAGAGGCTTTTTTAGAATTTTATAAAAATAAAGATGGAATTTCCCCATCTAAAGAAATTATAAATCTTTTTGAAAAACTAGTTGGAGATGATGAATAATGAGACCAATAAAATTAGAAATAGAAGGATTACAAAGTTTTAAAGAAAAGCAAACAATAGATTTTGAAAAACTTACAGAATTTGGATTATTTGGGATTTTTGGGAAAACAGGAAGTGGGAAGTCAACTATATTAGATGGAATGATTTTAGCTTTATTTGATGAAATTCCAAGAAATAAAATAGATGGAAACAAAAGTAGTCTTTTAAATTCAATAAATGATAGTTCAAAAAAAATGGAAGTTTATTACTCATTTGCCCTAGGAAAAGACATATATGAAATAAAAAGAAGCTATAAAAGGGGAATTTCAAAGGGTCAAGAAATAATAAAACCAAAGGATGCTATTTTAATAAAGAATGGAAATATTTTAGCTAATAAAAAAACAGAAGTAAAAAATATATTAAATGAAGATTTTGGATTAGATGTGGATGATTTTTCAAGAACAGTTGTTTTACCCCAAGGAAAATTTAATGAATTTTTAAAATTAAGGGGAAAAGAAAAAATAGAGATGCTTGAAAAAATATTTGCTTTGGAAAAATATGGAGAAAAATTGGAAAAAAAAATATTTTCTGAAAAAAATTATTGGAATAAAGAAAATGAAAAATATAGAAATCAAATTATAGGAAAGGGAGAGATAAATCCAGAGGAAATTAAAGAATTAAAAAATTTATTAGAAGAAAAAAAAGAAAACTTACTTAATAAAGAACAAGAAAAAAAAGAGTTTGATAGGATTTATGAGGAAGAAAAAATATTGAGAGAATTATTAGATAAAAATATTCAATTAACTATATCTAAAGATAATCTTTTAAAAAATAAAAATATAATAGACGAATATAAGATGAAAATAGAAAAAAATGATCTTGGAAGAGAATTAAAAAGTCAAATGGAAGAGTTAGCTTTGTTAAAAGAAAGACTAGAGGAAAGAACAAAAGAAAAAAATGAACTAGAAAAAAGCAAAATAAAAGAAGATATTAATATTGAAAATTTAAAAGAAACAAAGAAAAAATTACTAGAAGAAAAAGAAAAGTATGTGGAAGAAAAAAATAGCATCAATTTTAGCATAGAAGAGCTAAGGAAAGTAAATAAATTATATGAAGAGAAAACTAGTCTATTAATTAAGAAAAATCAACAGGATATAATAAAAGAAAATATAATAATAAAAGAAGAAGAAATAAAAGAAAACACTATAAATAGTAAAAAAACAAAAAAAGAATTGGAAAATACTAGAGGTGATATAAAACTAGTTGGGGAAATAGAAAGAAATCTTTTAAAGAAAATGGAAGAGACTTTAAAAGAAAAAATAGAATATATAAATGAAGCTAAAAATAAGAAAAATGAAAAAGAGATTAAAGAAGAATTATTGAAAAAATTAACAGAAGAAAGAAAGACTATAGTTAAAGAAAAAGAAATTTATTTAACTAAGATAAAAGATAAAAATAAAAAATTAAAAGAAAGTTTTGCCTACAGGTTGTATGAAGAATTAAAAGAGGGAGAACCTTGCCCAGTTTGTGGATCAATTCATCATAAAAAAATGGAGATATCCAATGAAAAACCCAATGGTTTAGAGTTGGAAATAGAAAATTTATTAAAAGAAAAAGACGATAAAATAGCAGAAGATAGTAAATTACTTGAGAAGATAAATAATTTAGAAAATGAACTAAATAGTTTCAAAATAAAATTTGAAAAATTAAACATAGAGGAAGAAGAAAAAGAAATAGAAAAACAAAAAATAATATTAGAAGAAGAGAAAATAAATATAGAAAAAAAAGAAAATAAATTAAAAGAATTAAATATTAAAATTATACAAAAAGAATCAGAACAAATATCTTTATCAAAGGATGAAAAAAGATTAACAGGAGAATTAAATGATCTTAAAGGGGATAATTTAAAGTTAATAAAAGAACTAAAAGAAAAAGATATTGAAATTTTAGAAAAATATGGAGAAATATCAGAAAATACAATTGAGGTTTTAAAAGAAAAGAAAATATATTTAGAAAAAAATCAAGATAAAACCCTTAAGCTTCAAAGCAAAATAGAAAAATTAATTGAACAAATATCTGATAATTACGACGCTACACAATTAAATGCTTTAAAATTAGAAAAAATTAAAGGTTTTATAATAAAAAACAAAACTGAATTAAAAATTATTAATGATGATATACATATTAAAAGTACTAAATTTCAAGGGAAATTAGCTAGTTCTATTTTCAATAATCAATATGAAGTGGAAAAAAGTATATTAGATGATGAAAAATATGTACAAATAAAATCAGAAGTAAATAATTATGAAAAAGATATGCAAAGAATACTAACTTTATTAGATGAAAATACAAAATTGATTAATGGAAGAAGCCAAAGTTTAGAAAAATGGGAAGAATTAAAAATAAAAAATAAAGAATTAAAAGAAATAAGTGAAATGTTAAAAATAGAAATATCAACTTTAGAAAAAGAAATTAAAGACAAAAAAATTCTTTTAGATGAATTAAAAGAAATAATGAAGTTGAAAAAAAATGCAGAAAAAAAATATGAAGTAGCAGAGGAGTTAGGGAAAAAATTAAAAGGAAGAGCCTTTGTTGAATTTTTATCAGTTAAGAAATTAAAAAGCATAGTATCTCAAGCATCTAATAGGTTAAAAAGAATAACAAATGGAAGATATCAACTTTTATCAGATGACGAGTGTGACTTTTATGTAATTGATTATTTTAATGAAGGTTCAAAAAGAAGGTGCTCAACATTATCTGGAGGGGAAACTTTTATAGTTTCTTTATGCTTAGCTTTAGCTCTTTCTAATCAGATGCAACTTAAGGGAAAAATACAATTGGAATTTTTCTTTTTAGATGAAGGTTTTGGAACTTTAGATGAAAAATTATTAGATAAAGTTATAGAATCTCTAGAAAATATAAATAATGAAGAAAAATTAAAAGTAGGAATAATAACACATTTAGAGGAATTGAAAATTAAAATAATAAGAAGTTTAGAGGTAATACCTGCAGTTCCAGGGATTAAAGGAAGTTGTGTTAAGATTATTTAATATATATAAATTTAAAAATAAAAACACTTTATTTTATTAGGAAAAGCATCAGATACAATTGAAAAATAATAAGAAATATGGTAGAATTTTATATTGTGGATAATTGTATAGAGTGACTTTTATAAGTTTCTCAAGAAGAAAAAAGAGGATGTGAATTAATGAAAATATTTATTGCTCCAATGGCAGGAGTAACAGATTATACATTTAGAGCTATTTTAAGTGAATTTAAACCAGATATGATCTTTACAGAAATGGTAAGTGTAAATGCAATAGATGCTTTAAATGAAAAAACTTTAAATAGACTATTAAGATTAAGAGATGGAGATTCAGTTCAGATTTTTGGAAATGATATTGAAAAAGTTATAAAAAGTGTGAAATTTTTAGAAAGTAAAGGTGTCAAACATATAGATTTAAATGCAGGATGCCCAATGGCTAAAATTGTTAAAAATGGCTATGGGTCAGCTTTAGTAGCCACTCCAGATAAAATAAAAGAAATATTACAAGCTATGAAAAATAATTTGAAACCAGAAACAACTATTTCTGTGAAAATTAGAATTGGTTATAAGGGAGTTTCAGAATATATAAAAATAGCAAAAATAGCTGAAGAAATAGGATGTACACATATAACAGTTCATGGTAGAACAAAGGAACAAATGTATACTGGAAAAGCTGATTGGTCTAAAATAAAAGAAATAAAAGAAGCTGTAAATATACCAGTTATAGGAAATGGGGATATATTTACACCAGAAGATGCTATTGAAAAAATAAATTATTCAAATGTAGATGGAGTTATGCTTGCTAGGGGAATATGTGGGAACCCTTGGTTAATAAGAGAAATAAGAGAAATGTTAGAATTTGGAGAAATTAAAACAAAGGTAACCCCAGAAGATAAAATAAATATGGCTATTAGGCATATAAAAATGGCAGAAATAGATAACAACGGAAATAATAAATTTATATTTGAAATGAGAAAACATATTTGTTGGTATTTAAAAGGAATTAGGGGTTCTTCAGATACTAAAAATAAAATTAATAGGGAAGAAGATCCCTTGGAAGTAATAAAAATGTTAGAAGAATTAAGAAGGGAGCAAAAAATTAATGGATAAAGAGACTCCTCTTATGAAACAATATAATGAAATAAAAGAGCAGTATAGGGATTGTATACTGCTTTTTCGTCTTGGAGATTTTTATGAAATGTTTTATGAAGATGCAAAAATAGCCTCAAAGGAATTAGGAATTACCTTAACAAGAAGAAATAAAAAAATGGATGTTCCCCTTGCAGGGGTTCCATATCACTCAATTGCTTCTTATATTTCAAAATTAGTGAGCAAGGGTTATAGTGTAGCTATTTGTGAACAGACTGAGAACCCTAAAAATGCAAAGGGAATAGTAAAAAGAGAAGTTGTTAGGGTTATAACTCCAGGAACAATAATTGATACTGAATATTTAGATGAAAAAACAAATAATTATTTAATGTGTGTGGTTTTAAAAAATGAAAAAGCTGCAATTTCATATGTGGATATAATGACAGGTGAATTTAAAGTATCAGAATTTAGAGGAGACAATTTAATATACAAAGTTTTAGGAGAAGTTAATAAAATTTCACCAAAAGAATTAATAACAGATGAAAAAAGTTATGCTCAAATAAAAACTAATCTTGAAAATTATAGAATGTTAGAAAATATTAAAATTAATAAAACTTTAACAATAAGAAATCCTAAAAAATATTTATTAGAATATTTTAAAATAAAATCATTAGATAGTTTTGGTATTAAAGGGAAAGAAGAGATTACATTAGTTGCTGGAATGATACTAAAATATGTTAATGATTTACAAAAAGGAAAGGAATTACCCTTTACAAATATTTTATTGGTAAATTCAAAAAATGTGATGGAATTGAATTTAACTACTCAGAAAAATTTAGATATAATTTCCAATTATAAAGGGGAAACTTCTAGTGGAACTTTACTTTGGGTTTTAGATCATTGTAAAAGTTCAATGGGAAGCAGATTATTAAAAAAAATAGTTAAAAATCCATTACTTGATATAAAAAAAATTAAACAGAGACAAGAGGATATAGGATTTTTTATTAATGAAGTTTTATTAAGGGAAGAAATAAGAGAACAGTTAAAAAATATATATGATATAGAAAGAATCATAGGGAAATTAATTTTAGAAACTGTTAACGGTAGAGATTTAATTGCATTAAAACACTCTATTATGAGTAGTTTAGAACTATATAAAATGTTAAATGATAATAAAATATTAGATATTAAAGTTGAAAAGCTAATAGATATTTATAATTTAATAGAAGAAGCTATAGTTGAAGAACCACCTTTTTCAATAAGAGAAGGGGGAATAATAAAATCAGATTATAATGAGGAGCTAGATCAATTTAGGGATATTTCCAATAATGGTAAAGATTATATTTTAAAAATAGAAACTTGTGAAAAAGAGAAAACAGGAATAAAAGGACTAAAAATAAAATACAATAAAGTCTTTGGATATTTTTTAGAGGTTACTAAATCAAATGTTCCACTAGTTCCTGATTATTATATAAGGAAACAAACATTAACCAATGCAGAAAGATACATTATACCAGAATTAAAAGAATATGAAGATAAGGTGTTAAACGCTAAAAATAAAATAGAAAACATAGAATATTATTTATTTAAAGAGATAACAAATAATATAAAAAAATATAAAGAAGAGCTTCAAGACTTAAGTTTTAAATTAGCCAATTTAGATGTAATGACTAATTTAGCTCATGTTGCAATAAAAAATTCCTATGTAAAACCTGAAATTAGTGAGGACAAAAGTCTAGAAATTGTAGGCGGGAGACATCCTATTGTTGAAAAGTTAATTCCACCAGGAGAGTTTATAAAAAATAAAGTTATTATGAAGAACAACAAAAATTTCATAATATTAACTGGTCCAAATATGTCAGGAAAATCAACATACATGAAACAAATAGCTTTAATAATTATTATGGCTCATATAGGGTCATATATTCCAGCAGATTATGGTAAAATAGGATTAGTTGATAAGATTTTTACAAGAATAGGAGCTAGTGATGATTTAATGACAGGGCAATCAACATTTATGTTGGAAATGAGTGAGGTAGCAAATATATTAAATAGTGCTACAGATAGATCCTTTATAGTTTTAGATGAAATAGGAAGAGGAACATCAACCTTTGATGGAATCTCAATAGCAACAGCAATAACAGAATATATTCACAATAGAATAAAAGCTAAAACAATATTTGCAACTCATTACCATGAATTAACTCAATTAGAAGATAGATTAGAAAGTGCAGAAAATTATAGAATTGAAGTTTCTGAGGAAAATAATGAAATAAAATTTTTAAGAGAAATTGTAAAGGGTGGAGCAGATAAATCTTACGGAATAGAAGTAGCAAGACTTGCTGGTTTACCTAAGGAAATTTTAAAAAGTTCAAAAAAAATACTAGAAGTTTTAGAGAGAAGAAAAAATATAATAGAGAAAAAAATAGGTGAAGAACAAATGATTTTATTTGGCTCTAATGAGGCCTCTACTATGGAATCATCTTCAGTTAAAAATAAAGAAGCAAAGGAAAAAATATTAGAAAATAATAATGTATCAAAGGAAGAGGAATTAGCAATTAGGCTAGTTAAAGAAGTTGATATTAATAATTTAACTCCCATGGAAGCATTACTTAAATTTAATGAGCTTAAAAAAATATTAAGCTAGGAGGCAAAAATGATAAAAAAAGTTGTATACTTATTAATTTTTGTAGGGGTTCTAATTTTAGGTTATTTTAACTACTATAAAGAAGAAGATGGTATAAAGGAAGTCTCAGCTAAAATAGAAACAATAGATGTAACTTATAATTCTTTAGGTTATAAAATAAAAGCAAGCAAACAAATTGATAATGTAAAATTAAATACAACAACATTTGAAAACTCAGATATTAGTTTTGAAAATATGAAATTAAAATCAGACAATGCTCTACTAGATTCAGCAAAAAATCTTTTCCTAGAAAATAATATCTATGGAAGCAATGGAGAGGGATGGGAATTTAATTCTGAAAAATTAGCTTATAATCAGTTTAAAGATTTACTTAGTTCAGATACAGGATTAAAAGCTTATAATAAAAAAGAAGATTTAGAAATTCACAGTACTATTTTTAGAACAAACAAAGAGTTTAGTTATGTAAATTTACAAGATAAAGTAACTTTAATAAATAATGATATAAAATTAAAAGCTGATACAGCAAAGTATACTTCTAGTAATAAAATTATAACTTTAAATGGTAATGGGAATATAGAATCAATAACTTCTAATAAAAATGTTTTAAAGGGAACCTTTGAAAATGGAAGATATAATAGCAATACAAAAATTTTAGAAATTTTTAGTCCATTTGAAATAAATTATAATGGGGTTATCCTTAAAGGGAAAGAATTATGGTATAATGACTTGACTAAGGAAGTAAAAATTAATAAAGAACCAGAAGTTTATTTGGAAAAGAATTCTAACTTAAAATCATACAAAGGAAAAGAAGGGAAATTTACTTCAGATAAAATGAATGGAAATTTAGATAAAATGATATTTAATTTTGATGGAAATGCTGCAGGTAAAGTAACTTCAGTGGATGATAAAAGCAATAAAAAAATAACATCAACTTATAAAGGTAATAATTTAAAAATCAATTTAAAAAAGGGAACTTCAGGTTATGAAATATCAGAAATAAAAGGCAAAGATAAAGTTGTTGTGTCTCGAGACAACCAAATATTTCAGTCAGATATTCTTTATATGAATTTAGATAAAGGAATAATAACTGGAGAAAAAAATAATAAGATTATATTAAATAGTGAAAATGGAAAAACTATTTTAATTGGAGATAAGTTTAAAGGAAATTTAGAAAATAAGATATTTAATATGATTGGGAATGTTAAAGTGGAAAATATAGGTAAAGATAAAAAAATTACAACAGTAACAGGTAAAATTGGTACTATAAATGATATTAAAAAAATAGCAGAAATAGAAGGATCTGCTAAATTAGAAAATGCAGAACTTATTTGTACAGCAGATAGAATAATATATAATCAATTAACAAATAAAGTTAATACTTTTGGGAAAACTTTAGTTAATTATAAATCAAAATAAGGGGGCTTATATGATAAGCATTCAAGCTCAAGGTTTATGTAAAAGCTATAGAAAAAGAAAAGTTGTAAATGAAGTTACTCTTAAAGTTAACAAGGGAGAAATAGTTGGACTTTTAGGACCAAATGGAGCAGGTAAAACAACGACCTTTTATATGATAACTGGGATAATATCTCCAGAGAGTGGAAAGGTATACTGCAATGGGAAGGATATAACAACTTATCCTATGTATAAAAGAGCAAATTTAGGAATAGGTTATTTAGCTCAAGAACCTTCAGTTTTTAGAAATTTAACAGTGGAGGAAAATATTTATGTTGTTCTTGAAATGAAAAATATGTCAAAGGAAGATCAAGATAAAAAAGTGAAAGAACTATTGGAAGAGTTTAAATTAACTCATGTGTCAAAATCCTATGGATATTCTTTATCTGGAGGAGAAAGAAGAAGAGTTGAAATAGCTAGAACCATAGCTAATGATCCAGATTTTATACTTCTTGACGAACCCTTTGCAGGTGTTGATCCAATAGCTGTAGAAGACATTCAGGAAATTATAAGATACTTAAAAAAAAGAGGATTAGGAATATTAATAACAGATCATAGTGTTAGAGAAACTTTGAGAATTACAGAACGTGCTTATATCATGGCAAATGGGGAAGTATTAGTAAGCGGAACTCCAGAGGAAATATCTAAAAATGAAATAGCAAAAAAAATATACTTAGGAGAAAATTTTAAGTTAGATTAAAAATAAAAAATTATGGAGGAAACATGTTAACAGGAAACGAGGTAAGAAGTAAATTTATAGAGTTCTTTGAAAGTAAAAATCATAAACATTTTGAGAGTGCGTCATTAATACCAGACGATCCAACTCTTTTATTAACAGTGGCAGGGATGGTTCCATTTAAGCCTTTCTTTTTAGGGCAAAAAGCAGCTCCAACACCTAGGGTAACAACATTTCAAAAATGTATCAGAACCAATGATTTGGAAAATGTTGGAAGAACAGCAAGACATCATACTTTTTTTGAAATGTTAGGGAATTTTTCCTTTGGAGATTATTTCAAAAAAGAAGCAATTTCTTGGTCTTATGAATTTATAACAAAAATTTTAGAGATAGATAAAGAAAGTTTATGGGTTTCTGTTTTTACAACTGACGACGAAGCAGAGGAGCTTTGGATATCAGAATGTAATTTTCCAAAGGAAAGAATAGTTAGATTAGGAGAAGAGGATAACTGGTGGGCAGCTGGGCCAACAGGTTCTTGTGGGCCTTGTTCTGAAATATATGTAGACTTAGGAGTTAAGTTTGGTGGAGACGAAAATTCTAAACTTGGAGATGAAGAAACTGATGATCGTTTTATTGAAATTTGGAATTTAGTATTTACTGAATGGAATAGAATGGAAGATGGCAGCTTAGAGCCATTACCTAAGAAAAATATAGATACTGGTGCAGGGTTAGAAAGAATAACTTCAGTATTACAAAAAAAAGCAAATAACTTTGAAACAGATTTATTATTTCCAATAGTTCAAGCTATGGGTGATATAGCTGGAGTTAAATATGGAACTTCTGAAAAAATAGATTTTTCATTAAAAGTTATAGCAGATCATGCAAGGGCAGTTACTTTTTTAGTAAATGACGGAGTAATACCTTCTAATGAAGGAAGAGGATATGTTTTAAGAAGAATATTAAGAAGGGCAGTAAGGCATGGAAGACTTTTAGGAGTAAAAGAGTTATTTCTATTTGAAATAATAAATGTTATTGTAAATTTAATGAAAGATTCTTATAAAGACTTAGAAGGAAACAGCAAGCATATTAAAAAAGTTGTCAAAATAGAAGAAGAAAAGTTTTCAAATACATTGGATCAAGGAATTCAACATGTTATGAATGCAATTGAAGAAGCTAAAGAATCAAAGAAGAATTATTTAGCTGGGGAAATAACATTTAAACTATATGATACTTACGGATTTCCTTATGAATTAACAGAAGAAATATGCGAAGAAAATGGAATTAAAATATATAAAAATGAATTTGATGAAAAAATGGAAGAACAAAGAAATAAAGCTAGAAATTCAAGGGAAATCATAATGGAAAAAGGACAAGATAGTTTCATTGAAACTTTCTTTGATAAATATGGGAAAACTGAATTTACAGGTTATGATAAACTATTGGAAACTGGGAAAATATTACATATATCAAAGATAAAAGAAAATATATATATGATAATAACAGACAAAACACCTTTTTATGCTGAGTCTGGAGGACAAAAAGCTGATAATGGGACTATTTCAATAGGTACTTCAATTGGAAAAGTATTAGATGTTCAAAAACAAAAAGACATATATGTTCATACAGTTAAAATCGCTGATGGAATATCTGATTTTATAAATGGAGCAGAAGTTCAAATGAAAGTTGATAAAAATAGAAGAGTGGCAATGGCAAAAAATCACAGTGCTACTCATTTATTACAAAAAGCTTTAAGAAAAACATTAGGAGATCATGTTCAACAGGCAGGTTCTCTAGTAACTCCAGAAAGATTAAGATTTGATTTTAATCACTATGAACCAGTAACAGATGAAGAATTAGAAAAAGTAGAAAGATTAGTAAATACTCAAATATCAAAAACTTTACCTTCAAGTATTAGATATATGTCAATGGAAGAGGCAAAAGGTACAGGGGCAATGGCTTTATTTGGGGATAAATATGAAGATATAGTTAGAGTAGTTTCCTTTGGGGATTTTTCAACAGAACTTTGCGGAGGAATACATGTTGAAAATGTTTCAGAAATAGGATTATTTAAAATTGTTTCAGAAACAGGAATAGCAGCAGGAATAAGAAGAATAGAAGCTCAAACAGGATTTACAGCCTATGAAGGTATTAAATCAATGGAAAAAATCATGG
>Ga0172377_10006479_pt1 | contig 12054 bp, 10 predicted proteins | sample Pumphouse3metaG_FD_119749 | JGI IMG/M metagenome (GOLD analysis project Ga0172377, IMG submission 119749) | Leachate microbial communities from a municipal landfill in Southern Ontario, Canada - Pumphouse #3 metaG | ecosystem: Engineered > Solid waste > Landfill > Unclassified | place: Canada... | reverse complement strand
ATACGAGGTATTGAATTCGTATACGTTCCCTCCGGGAGTGGACGCCCTTTTAAGATATTGCTCATCAAATTCGTATAGAACGCCGTTCGAGCTGTTCTGGCTTTCCACGCCCGTTTCGGAATAGAAATTCACATATCCGTTCTCCACCGATACCGATCTGATGACACCATCGGCATATCCCACCGATATACCGCCCGTATAATCAACTGTTACCTCTCCCGGGGACGAAACGGTCTTTTCCCGTGAAATAAGATCGGTCTCTGTATATTCACCGTCCCTCGCGGCCTTAACTGTACCCTCATTAATAGCGAGGGTATATTTCACATCCGTTCCTTCATATACATATGACCTGTCCTCCCTGTATGTACCGTCCAAAAGATACGCGATCTTACCGTCAGCGGAATAGACCGCCTCTATTCCGTCAATAATAGCGGCATATTCTATAGCCTCCCCGGAAAGGCCGTATTTCGTCCATGTTCCGTCCGCGTAACGTATTTCCTTTTTGTTTATTCCGTCCGGATAGTACGATGTCGAGACATAAAGACTGCCCTCCTCATCGAATTCTTCTTCATGATACAAGTTAAAATCGGTCTCTCCCTGCAGGTAATATCTTATCGCGAGGGGAATATCCGACGCGTCCCGGTACTCATATGTCTTATACGCGCCTCCGGGCAGCGTCTCCTTTATAAGCCGTCCGTTCCCGTCTTCATAGAACGGGGTATCCTCAAATTCTTTCACCGTGCCGTTACTGTACGTTTCCCTGTATTTTCTTCCGGACGGATGGTACTCATAAAACGCGCTAATACCCCGGAAATATCCTTTTATTTCGTCATATCCGCTGCCGCTTATGGTGTAATGATCGTCCTGCCAGAATAACCCTCCGGAATGCCCGTTGTAATAGAGAGCATCAAGTTTTCCGGTTATATTGTCCGGCTCAAGCTCACCGGCAAAGACCGGCCTCGTCAGACCAAATTCCCCCGCCGAATACCCCAGCAAAAGATCTTCTCCGAAATGGTCATAGTGGTGATACTGGTACAGGTCCAGCCCCAGATCGGTGAAATCGTCCGACATGGACGATCTGTCTTTGTTGCCCACGGTAACCAGGGCCTCGTTCGATCCGGCGCGTATGGCGCCCGCGAACGCCGAAATGAAACTTTTCATTTCCGGCATGGACACCGCCGACGCGTATTCGGGTTCGTTGATAATATCCCACGCGTAAACCGACGGGGCGCCGGCAAATTCATCGAAAAAATCCCCGAAAAGGCCCAGCAGCGCCTCGCGCTTCGCGGTATCGGTGAAGAGTTCCGGATGTTCCCCTACCTCGTAAATACCCTCCTCCGTGACGCCATCCGCTATGGTATAGTCAAAAAGTACGGGTATGAGTTTTATATCAAACATCTCCGCGGCATCCAGTAATACGCGCATATCCTCATAGACCTTGCCGGTAAAACTTACCGGGAACCCATCCTCATTAAACTCGATGCTCGAACGGAGATCTCCGAAAAGGAACACTCTGGCGTAACTGCCTTTCCAGAGATCAAATTGCCGGTATAGTTCATCTTTTGTCGAAGAAAACCCGATATGGTGATCAGAACCCGGCAGTTTACCCAGATCGTACCCGTAATTGATCCACGGAAGGTTAAATCCCGTTACAAAATTCCGCGCGGGTATCTTTTTTTCAATAAGCCGGAACCCGTCATCATGGGTATCCAGAATTTCGTATATTTCTTCAGTGCCGTCGCGGTATGTTTTGCTCACTGAAGTAAGGCCCCATTCTGAATCCCATCTGTAAACCGTAAAAACACCGTTGACCGCGTCAACGAATGTGTTCTTGAACGCTTTATCATTCTCGTCAAAAATATATGTTGATACCGACCCGTCATCGTCCGTTGTTATACCGTATCCGCCCGCTATCTGATCTAAACTCAGAACAACATTGCCTTCTCTGTCATATTCGGCGAAATTCGTCAACTCGCCCCGCGCGGCATACTCCTTTACGAACCTGGCACGTCCGGTACCCTCGAAATAGTCCTCATAAACACTGTAAGCGCCGTCGGGGTTGACCATTTTCGACAAACGCCGGTTCGCGCCGTAATGAAATTCCATACCTCCGGAGTATAACTGCAAATATCCCAGAAATTCGCCTCCGGCATCGTAATAGTAGTCATCCCGGCGTGAAAGTGACCCGTCGGCGCCATAAAACGCCCTGATCCTCTCCTTCCCATCCTCATAATATTCGTATGTATGGTGCCCTCCTCCCGCAAAGACAAGTTTTACAACCCTCCCGCCGGCATCGTAATGACTTTCCATGCCATTACCGTATATCTCTGAGTACCCCAGATACTCCGCGCTATCCCCGTAATAATAGTCGTAACGGTAGTAAAGCGAGCCATCCGGATCATAATGGGCCTCGACGGTATTATCACCGCCGTCGTAGAGATATTCGTATATCCAATATTCTCCGTTAGGATAAACACGTTTTGTGATCTGTCCGGAAGCGTTGTAACCGGTCTCTATACCATCCCACTGTCTGCAGTAATACCCTTTATAGATTCCCTGATCGTCGTAATAATATTCATAAAGGCTGTATAAAGAACCGTCAGGCCGGGAATACAGCTTTTTATTGTAGTTCCCGTCAGCGTAATATTCGTGTCTCCGGGAATATCCGTTGGGGTATATCCTTTCCACCAGCCGGTCATGCCTGTCATACTCATATGCGCTGCCGTCGATATACTCCGTCCTTTTGCCTGTATACTCGCCGTTATCATCGTAAAATTCGGTATGCGTGTAAAAATATCTCCCCCGGGACCCGTAGTACTTATACGCTTCTACCTCCCCGGAAGAAGTGTATTTCAAATACACATATGCGCTGCCGTCGGGGTGGGATTCTTCCTGCAATATATCGTTAAGGTAATAGTAGGTGACACCGTCCACTGTCTCTGAACGGTCGTATTCCATGTCGTGTGAAGTTACGGGGTTAACGGAGGAAGTTGAGAGAAGCTGGAACTCCTCAATAGAGTTCTTGTTCTCAACGGTGTTTTGCGCCATCACGGAAAAAGAACCGATATCTTCCGGCAGCTTAACATCGCCGTTCGCGCCGTCCGAGGCCAATACGCCTCCGGAGGCCCAGACTATCTGCTGAAATAAAAATATGGAGGAAACAAGGAGGGAAATTATCTTTGTCGCTTTTGCTCCGCCGAAGGGTTTTAGCGTTTTCATTTCGCTCCTCCCGGTTTAAGGTTCTTACTCCCCCTCGGCATCCGAGATAATTATAACATTTTTTGATTTTCTGTCAAGACTTTTTTACTCTTAGATAAATTAGCGCGCAAAAAAAACGGCCGCTCACACTAACATTCTGCGGCCATCAAAAAACCGTCTAAACGTCGTCGGAAAAACCCGGCCCCGTCATTCCCATGAGGTAGCCCCGCGCCCGTTCCGCCAGCTCATACCTGGCCACCAATTCATAAAACTCCTTTCCATGATTGGGCTCGATCAAATGAGCCATCTCGTGAACTATAACGTAATCCCGCACCCACTCCGGGACATCTTTGATCCTGCTGGAAATTCTTATGGTCCCGGTGACGTGATCGCATGAACCGTATCTTTTTTTCTGATGGTGCGAATATTCTATCGATCTTACATTGAGCTTATTTTCAAAATATTTTCTGTTGATCTTTTGAGTGATTTCCTCAAGCGGCCTGTCTTTCTTAAGCCGGGCCTTTTGCCGCCTGCTGTTAATTCGACCCTTTAATTTCTCAACGATCTTTTCAAGCCGATCCTTGTTTATATTACTCGGCGCGGTGACCAGAAGAACATCACCCTCCAACCTTGCGCTCACGGTCCTTTTCCTCTTCGCGCTGTACGATATTTTTACAACAAAGGGGGTCAGATCAGACATCAGACTCTACTCCGCGGTATATTTCCAGTGTTTCCTTCGCGGCTTTCGCCCAGGAAAACTCGCGTGACCTTTCTATTCCTTTTTCAATAAGTCCTTCGGAAAGTTCTTTGCTCATAAGCACGTTATATGTAACATCGGCCGCCTTCCGCACGTCTTCAGGCGGCACCATAAAAGCGGCATCTCCCACAACTTCCGGAAGAGATGAACTGTTTGACGAAACAACAGGCGTTCCGCATTGCATTGCCTCAAGAACGGTAAGCCCAAACCCCTCATATAAAGAAAGATGAACCAGAACATCGGCGATACTATAAAGCACCGCGAGATCTTTAGATGGCACCTCCCCCAGATACCTTATGTATCTGCCCTTAAGCATATTTTTAAGCTCATCCTCTTTCTTGTCCCATCTTCCGCAGACAACGAGCTGATGAGGAATATCCCAGGCCCTCAAAAGCTCAAAGACCTTTAAAAGAGTACCCACATTTTTATGCGGCTTTACGCTGCCCACATAAAGAATGATGTTCCTGTCTATCCTGTACCTGCTCCTCACATCAGCTATACGCGTCTTATCGTCTATTTTATGAAAATCCCTCCCTCCGGCTTCATGAACCACATCTATCTTGGACGCGTATTCTTTCCCGAAGATCCTTACAAGATCCGCTTCGGTGTGCTTAGAGACCGATATAACCCCTCCCGCCTTCTTAAGAGCCCGGGAGATCATAAAAGACGCGTACGTCCTTGCTATGCGAGACGGCACAGATTCCGGGGAAAGAAGGTATATGAGGTCGTGTATAGTAACCACCATTTTCCCGCTATAAGAAAGAGGAACGTTAAAATGAGGAACATGCAGGATATCAAGAGCCTCTCCGTGATACGGAGTAAAGATCTGTTCCTGCACGGAATATATCGGCGCGTTCCATTTAACCAGGCGAACCCTTCCCCTCGGCATGATCTCTTCCAAAACCGACACATTACCGAAAACCACAAATTCGTCATCCTCGGCCTGTTTTATCATCTCGGGAAGAAGGCTCTTGATGTACCGCCCTATCCCCGGATGCGTCACCATCCTGGCATCAAACCCTATTCTCATATACCTCTTCGCCCTTCGCTCTTACCCCTTACCTCTTACCCCTTTGCCCTACCCTCTCATATATTATAACACCCGGAGCGTCTTTTACAGTCCAAAACTTATGATACCCCAGATCCCCCGGGCGATTTTCCCACTTTATATCCGGATAGTCAAGAACATGCTTTTTATACATCGCTCCCACCTTCCTATAATAAGGACTGTCAAGAGACCCTTCCCAGTCCTTCCTGAAAACTATCCATTCGGGCATATGTTCATCATCGTAAATACCCAAATTATCGACCTTAAGACCGGTATAGAACATTACCGGGATATCGCCGTATATTATCTTGACCTCATCGCCTTTCTTCGCGTTAGCGTTCAAGAATTTAACTATCCCCTCAATGGGACCGTCATAATCATGAGTTATTTCATAAAGATATTTGGGAAAATAGAGCTCGAACCTGCCCATATTAAACACGCCTGTAAAAACCGTAAGCGCCAGAAATACCGCAAAAAGAGCCCTGTTATACCGAAAGAGCCTCAAAAGTATCATGCCCTGGACAATAGCAAGTAACGGAATAAAATAAACCAGATACCTGAAGTTGCGTTCCTCGTCAAACAGGAACGCCCCCATACTAACGGCTATTACAGGCAAGATCAGCTTCACCGCCCGTTTTTCACCGCTGGATAACGCTATTTTCCAGCGTTTTTTCCACAATATCCGCGCGGCATAAATGCTAAGAAAGAAAAAAACCGGCATGATGAACTTATTTATCATCCGCGCCTGAAACTCAAAATTCTGCCACAATCTCTTTGCCGTTATTGCGGCGACATGCGCTCCGCTATTAGAATATAAGAACCAAGGCGCCACACTGCCGGCAGTTATGGCCGCGAACATCACGAACACCGAAAAGCTTTTCCTGTCAAACCCAAAAATAAAATAATGCAGGCATATAGCCGCGAAAACCGGAACGAACATGCCATGCACGGTATACCCCAGAGCGGTAAGCGCCATATAGACCGGCAGAATATCACGCAGCTTACGTCTTTCCAAATACCGGCTATAAAAAATAAGCGAGATAAGAACCAGAAAGACCGCCGGGGCGTAATACCTTGCCTGCCTCATCAAAAGAAGATAGTTGACCGAAAACGCGGTAAGAACGCATGCCGTTAAAGCCGTAAATCTTTCCCGTGTCAGCCGTAAAGCCAGAATATACAAAAGCGGTACATTCAAAAGCCCCATTAAAGCGAAAAGAACCCTGGCCGAAAAATTGCTTTCACCGAACAAGCGGAACGCCGCCGCCGTTATGTAAAACTGCCCCCATGGATGATACCGCCAGCCATAATCCTCGGAGAACGACGTCCTGATGGTGGGATTGATAAGATTCTTACCGTCATAGGCACGCGGATAGCCGTATTCAAGCACTCTCCGGCCCAACAAAGCCGTCTCGGCTTCGTCCTGCCACAGATACTGGTTCCCCAAATTAGCGAACAGCAGAACCCCCGCCAGGATCGTAAGTATAATAATGGGATAGTGTTGTTTTATGCGCGCCATCTAAACCCCCATCGGCCATTCACGCAGAATGCTTTTTACTCCTTCCGTCTTTGCTCTTTGCTCAACATCACGCTCAAATCATCCCCGCAAGAAACAAAGGCCTCTTCCCGTTGGCCATATCGTATCCATCCGCAAGAATGATCTTCGTTTTGATATCAATGCCCTTGAATTGGCTTCTACCTTTGCTTTTTCCGCCGATCTCAAAAACAATATCCTCAAGATCCCGAACAAGATAATCCGGAGTTTTAGCTCCCCTTGTGGATTTAAGATAGAAAATTTCTTTACCCAAAGCCCTTAGGGCTCCCACAAAAAAATCCTCCCGTAGTCCCCCGATCGCCTCATCAAAAGGCTTATATAAAAGACGATATGGTAAAGCCATAATTATCTTTGGCTCTTTCATCACATTACTCCCCACGGGAAAGATCCTATGCAAAACAAACGCGCGTTCTAAAAGCGAAACGTACTGTTCCGCTTTATATTTTGTAATATGCGCGTTTCGCGCGAGCGATGAATAGTTTATTCCGTCCACCCCGGAAAGGCCTATGAAACGCACAAGATTCTCTATCTTATCCAGCTCATCAGTTAAAAGCCTCGCGATATTGGGAACATCTTTGCGAATAACCGTCTTAAGGATGTTTTCCAAAAGCCTTAACGGCTGAGGTTCCTGCAAAGCAAAAGGCATAAGGCCTCCTTTGATATACGATCGAAAATATTCCCCCGCCTTAAAAATATCCGGGGCAACTTTTTCATCTACAATATCCCTAAGTGTCAGTGCTGAAAAATCCTGACCATATTTAAACCCGGCATATTCCCGCAATGAGAAAGGGTGAAGGGTGTAAAGCAGAACTCGCCGCGATAGATCATACCCCGATCCATACATTCCCAAAGCCGTAGAACTCGTAAAGATCACATTGATATCGAGAATATCATACAACTTCTTAAGATCAGCTTCAAATCGCGGGTAAATATGAACCTCATCTAAGAGAAATAGTTTTATTTCCATCGTTTCATTTAGAAATTTGATAATATCGAATAGATCGCCCTCAATTGTATCCAAGGACATGTAAAATGACTTTTCATTTGCCACTGCTAATTGTTTCAATATTATGGTCTTTCCTACACCACGAGGGCCAACTATCCCGGTAAAATGCGCTCCGGAATCATGAGAAATGACGTTATATAGCTCACGTTTCTTCTTATATTTTTCTCCGTCTTTCCTGGCAAGACGGTCAAATTCAAGTAATCGGTCAATGTCCATATACACCTTTATCCCTATTGTATGTCACAAGTATACCATCATGTATGCATTTTGTCAAAACATTATACAAAATGCATATCATTTCGTTTAATAATTGAACTTTATTCACTACTTCGTACTTAACTCCCTGCCCTTTACCCATTTCTCTTAGCCCTTCCCTCTTACCCCTTACCCCCTTGCCCCTACAACTCAAGCCTTCGGAACCGCTCAAAAACAAGCTCGCTCAAGGCCTCGGCCAAGTCTTTGGAGAGAAGGGACGCGGCGATCATTGTTTTTATGCGGTCTTCTTGCCCCACGAACCTGGCAAAGCGGACCTTTTCCGGAACACCCAAATGATCAGCCAAAAGATCAATATCTTTTCTTTTGATCCGGCTCTTTTTGCCTTGAATGGTCAAAACCGACTCTTCCGCTTCTCGGGGAATAACTATCCTGGAACAGACTATGTCGTAGACCGGGGAAAGCCGCACCCTGCCCTCCTCATCGTAAAGAACCGAGTAATTCTTCGCGTGAGCATCGCCATTGCCTATGAGAAAATTAAAAACTACCCGCTCAAAGAATAATTGCGCGTCAAGACCGGGTATATCGGAAACATCTTTGAGTTTCCTCCCGATCTCCTCAACAGAACCGTCATATTTGTCGGTCTTTCCAAGGATCTGGGTAAAATCTTCCTGATGTATCTTGCGCCGGCCGGCACGGTCAAAACGCTTTACAACATATGCCGGGCTGTTGTCTTTTAAATGCACCAGACAATGCGGCGGAACGTCTATCCCCAGGGCTTCGGCAATACTCATACAAAGTTCTTCGTTTTCCGGAAGATCAGGAAATGTTTGGACCTGAGGCTTCAAAATATACTCCCCGCTATCGCCGCTAACTTCCAATCGGGGAACTCCGCCTTTATCTGCCAATCTCACTGAAAGCTTTGGCTGCACCCCGGAAATGGACATCTTCCCGACCATCTCCTGAGCCTTCAATGAAACCCCCGATAATGTAAGATCAATGGCCGGTTCCCGTTCAACCCCAAAAACCTTGTGCCACGATGATCTCGATCTTTTCATAAAACACCTTTTTCTTTAACAGTAACCGCGCCTATCGTATTTTCCCCCGTCGCCAGTAAAATACCGAATTCATCAGCCGGATCTATCTTACTTGTCGCGCAAACGATATCACGATACCATCCTTCCGGATTCATCCCGGCAAAGAACGGGAACAAAAAAGCTGACTTAAAAGCCTCTTCCCTCAAAGGCAAAGATAATGATACCGGCTGGCCCGCGTTAAGATATTCCGAAAGATATTGAAAACGATACCCTTGGCCGGTCTCTTCCAAAATACCAGCCGGCTGGCCGCTATAATAAACCTCTGCTTTGCGCTTCTTATCCCCTGCCATTTCTGATAACCTCAAGATGATGTCCCAAAAAATCAAGTACTTTATCGACCTTGTCCAAACGCACTGTTGTCTTACCCTGTTCAAGTTCCCTCAAGAATCTAAGGCCCACCCCCGATCTCATAGCAAACTCAACTTGATCAAGCCCAGACCTCTTTCGCAGATCCTTTATCGTCTTCCCAATGTTTTTCATATATTAAATATACACCCGAAAGGGTATAAAGGCAAGCTTTTTAGCAAGAAAATTTCTTAAATAAGATAAAAAATCTTAATAATACACCCTAAAGGGTATATTTTAATTTACGAGATTCCTGAACTTGCCAAACAAATCGTAACATTTCAGTTTTCTACGTAATTCCCAACACCGTCATCACTTCGTCGCCCTGTACCAGTCGCTTCGCTCCGGTACAGGGCTCCTCGTGATGACGGTGTTGGATTTTACTGCGGAGAACTGAAATGTTACAGGCAATGCGTAATCCAACTCAAACCCATTTTTCCGGTGACATTTTCTTCTGATTTTTTTAATGTGACTTTTCTTACGTTGTCCTCTACAGGGGATGATCAATGCAGAAAACCGCGTACAAAGGAACGGATCTTATTTGATTCTCGAGGCCGAAGTTTTTCGCGGATATCCTTATCGCGTATGGGGGGTTATATTTCCCTTTATACACCGACAAACTCCTCGACCGTGTATTGGCGCCCGATTTAACTTCCACGGGAATAACCCTATCCCCGGACTGAATAATAAAATCTATTTCGGACGTATGCGCCGAACTCCAATAATAAAGATCGTTCCAATGTATCCTCAATTGATTAGCCACATAATTCTCAACGATCGCTCCCAGAAAAATATTGTGCCCCTGAACGCTCGTCAGAATATTATGCGCCGGCATACCGGACCTCAAGGTCAAAAGACCAATGTCCCCCATGTATAGCTTAAAACTTGAAAGATCCTGGTAAGCCGCTAAAGGGATGTGCCCATGTTCGACCTTATTGCACTTTATGACCAATCCGGCGGCGCATAGCCAATCGATCGAAGCTCCGAACATCGAGGCGGAACCACCCCTCTGAATGACCTTGTACTGAAATTTCCGGTTGTCCTTTCCCAATTGCGCCGGTATCGACTTAAAAGCCGCCATGATCCTGGTAGTTTCGGAGGGCGTGGCATATTTTGCCATATCCGCGATATAGGTGTCGATTATCATCGCCTGCACACTGGCCGCGTCCAGGAGCCTGTTACTCCGAACATACTCATTCACAACAGCCGGCATCCCTCCTACGATCAAATACTTTTTATAGAGGTCGATCGCTTTTTCATGAAGTATGGGCGATAATGAAGCGTTATCAGCGTAATGAGCGCGTATTTCCTCCGTCAATCTCTCCTCGCCCACAGCCAATAATAATTCCTCGAGATCCAAAGGATAAAGGTGGAGCATGTTCACTTTACCCACGGGAAAAGATCCTTTGTCACGATTAAGCGCGACTCCCAAAAGACTCCCCGCCGCGATAATGTGATACTCCGGAGCGTTCTCACAAAAATACTTCAACGATGTTAACGCCCGGGCGCAAGATTGCACCTCATCAAAGAAAATAAGGGTTTTTCCGGGGACTATCTTCTGCTTGTAGAAGATCTCCAGGCAATTTATAATGTGTTCCGGGGAAATATCACTCTCAAGATCAGCGGCAATGGCCGGGTTGGTCTCAAAATTAACGTAAATAACGTTTTCATAATTGTTTCTACCGAATTCATTGACAATATAGGTCTTTCCAACCTGCCTTGCTCCATAAACTATGAGGGGATACCGCAAGCTATTGTTTTTCCATTCAAGCAATTTTGCGGTTATTTTACGTTTCATGACTATATATTACCCAGTAATTACTCTTAAGTCAAATAAAATATGAAAATATCGTATTTTTATTGACTTAAAGACAAAACCTCTCCACTCCGCCCTTGCCTCTTACCCCTTACCTCTTCGCCCCTTCCCCCTAAAACGACACCTTCAACTTCGTCCCCAGGACATTATAGTCCACCCATCCGCTTTTGCCTTTAGAGGTCTGCCAAAGGTAGTATACGTCCACAACAATATGCTTGAACATTCCAAGCTCTATACCCGAATACAGCCTGTTACGCGTTAGCTCCCCCCTGTTGGAACAATCCAAAAAGATCTCATCCGCCAGATAAGGGGCAACTTCAACTTTTTCAAATCTCAGCGAGAACCGGGCTTTCAATTGGTTCCTGTATCTCCAGTTATTTTTTTTATCTTCAATGTTACGATATTCAATCCTGCTACGATCGCTCACCTTAAATCCCCAAACATCAAACTTTACTATGGCATTAAAGTTGGGCGCGTTTTCGTATTCCCAATGCTTTTTCCCTTTATTGAATATGTGCCGGTAACCGGCCTTAATATCCAGCCAGGGCGCTATTCCCGAATATACAGCATCAATATCGGTATGTTGATAATGTAACTCCCCTGCCGCTCCGCCGAAACGCAATTCTTCGCCCAAAGCCACTTTCCAGTCCTTACGCGCCTTCCATTCTATCCCATTCGTATTCCAATACTGAAAATCCCCGCTGCCGTAGGCCAAGGCCCGGGAGCTTAACATCAACCCGGCAGCCGCTAAAGCGCAAATAAAGATAAAACCCCGTTTAATTTTCATTCTGATCTCCTTTCGTGTTGTACATAGAATTCTGCAAAATAGCAATTTCACGTCATTGCGAGGGAGCGAAGCGACCGAAGCAACCTTATAACCTATTATATTTATTGAGATTGCTTCGTCACTCACTTCGTTCATTCCTCGCAAAGACGTTGAAGGGAGATTGATTCGGCCCTATGCCAAGTCTGCCGAAATCCTGAGCCATAGCTTTTATCACGATACGAAGGGCTTCGTCACT
>Ga0172377_10006478_pt1 | contig 12054 bp, 12 predicted proteins | sample Pumphouse3metaG_FD_119749 | JGI IMG/M metagenome (GOLD analysis project Ga0172377, IMG submission 119749) | Leachate microbial communities from a municipal landfill in Southern Ontario, Canada - Pumphouse #3 metaG | ecosystem: Engineered > Solid waste > Landfill > Unclassified | place: Canada... | reverse complement strand
TTTTTTTTATATTTGCAAAATAGAATATTATGTCAAAAAAGAAAACTAAATATATATTTGATCAAAAGTCTTTGTCTTTTAAGATAAAGAAATCGACATTAAAAGAGAAATTAAAACATATTTCTTTTAGTGTTGGTTTTGGTTTAGTAGTAGCAGTTTTATTTATTGTTATTATATATTATTTTATTGATTCACCCAAAGAAAAAATGCTTAAACGTCAAGTTCAAACTTATGAAAGGCAATATAGTGTGTTGAATAAGAAGGTTGATAATTTGTCAAAAGTATTAAATGTTATTGAAGATAGAGATAAAGATGTTTATAGGGTTGTTTTTGAAGCAGAACCAATGCAATATAACTCTAAAAACCTTAATAATAATCTTAAAGAAAGTGTTGCGATTAATGCAGGGGTTAACAATGATGAATTAATTGATAATGCAGTAAAAAAAATAGATGAACTTTCAAAACGACTATATATTCAATCTAAATCCCTTGATGAAGTATTTTCAATTGCAAAAACAAAAAAAGAAAGAATGGTTTGTATGCCTGCAATACTTCCAATTTCAAAAAAAGCATCTAATCTTATTTCGGGGTATGGCTCAAGATTTCACCCAATTCTTCAAATTCGTAGGATGCATTCAGGAATTGATTTTTCAGCCCAAACAGGAACTCCAATCTACGCAACTGGCGATGGTGTTGTTGTAGAATCAGAGAGTGCAGGAAGTGGTTATGGTTTGGCGGTAAAAATAAATCATGGGTTTGGTTTTGAAACTCTTTATGCTCATCTTTCAAAAATTAAAGTGAAAATAGGACAAAAAGTGAAAAGAGGTGATGTTATTGGTTTAGTAGGCAGCACTGGATTAACTCAAGCTCCTCATTTGCACTACGAAGTTCATAAAAATGGTAGTACAGTAAATCCTGTTTACTATTTCTTTAATGATTTGACTGTTGAGGAATATGAAGAGGTTATTGAAAAGTCACAACAAGATAATCAAAGTTTGTCATAAAATGATTGTAAAAATTGAAAAGTTAGCTGGATTTTGCTTTGGAGTTGTATCTGCAATTAATCTTGTAGAAAAAGAACTTAAAGAATCTGATCAATTATATTGTTTAGGAGATATTGTTCACAATAATAAGGAAGTAGAACGATTATCTTCAATCGGATTAAAGATAATTGATTTAAAAGCTATGGAAACCCTTAAAAATACAAAGGTAATGATTAGGGCACATGGAGAACCTCCTTCAACTTATGAGTTAGCAAAGAAAAATAATATTGAAATTATTGATGCAACATGCCCAATAGTTCTTCTTCTTCAAAAAAATATTAAAAGTGGACAAAAGGAAATGGAAGAAATTGAAGGACAGGTTGTTATTTTTGGCAAAAAAGGCCATGCTGAAGTTATTGGATTAGTTGGACAAACCAAAAATAAAGCTATTGTTATTAGTAGTGCTAACGATTTGGATTTAATTGATTATTCAAAACCTATCCACATATTTTCTCAAACTACCATGAGTAAGGAAGGTTATAAATCAATTTGTGATGAAATTGAAAATAGATATAAATTATTTAATCCAAATTTACAACAAAAGATAATCATTACTGATTCAATTTGTAAGAAGGTATCCTCTCGTTCTAAACAGCTTATTGATTTTGCTGATAGTGTTGATGTTGTTTTGTTTGTCAGTGGGAAGAATAGCTCGAACGGTATTTATTTGTATTCTTTATGTAAGGAGCATAAAGAAAAAACATATTTGATCTCAGCAAAAGAAGATATAAACAAAGATTGGTTTATTGGCTGTGAAAGTGTTGGAATTTCAGGAGCAACAAGTACTCCTATGTGGTTAATGGAAGAAATTGCTGAATATGTATCTAAATAAGCTAAAACTTAGTAATTTCAAAAATATTACTGAGACTGAATTATCTTTCTGTAAAAATATAAATTGTTTGGTAGGAGAAAATGGGGTTGGTAAAACCAATTTATTAGATGCCATCCATTATCTTTCTTTTTGCAAAAGTTATTTTAATGTTATTGATGGGAATAATATAAAATATGATGAAGAATTTTTTGCAATTCATGGATACTACACTTTTGATGAAAATACTGATGAAAAATTTTCTTGTAGCTTAAAAAAAGGACAAAGAAAACTATTTAGATATGGTGAAAAAGAATATAATCGATTTTCAGAACATATAGGGAAGATACCCTTGGTTATGATTACTCCTTCAGATCAAGAATTAATTATTGGGTCAAGTGAACTTAGAAGAAAATTTCTTGACTTAGTTATATCTCAAGCCGATATAATATATCTGGATAATCTAATAAAATATAATAAAGTTCTTGAACAAAGAAATCGTCTTCTTAAACATTTCAGTTCAACAATGAGTTTTGATGCGCTTTCACTTCAAATATGGGATGAGCAGTTAGCTGGATATGGAACTCAAATCCATAATAAACGAAAAGAATTTATTGATAATTTTGCTGAATTGTTTCAGTACTATTATAATTATATTACTTCAGATAAAGAATTGGTGTCCATAGAATACCAATCTTCAGATTTAGATGAAAATTATTTATCATTATTGTTTGATTCGAGAGAGAGAGATAGGATACTTAACTATACATCAATAGGTGTGCATAAGGATGATTTGATTTTGAAGATGAATGATAGAAATATTAGAAAATATGCATCGCAAGGGCAACAAAAATCTTTTCTTTTAGCTTTAAAATTGGCTCAATTTGAATATATTTTTAAAAGGACAAAAATTAAACCAATACTTCTCTTAGATGATATATTTGACAAATTAGATTTAAGCAGAATAAGCAAACTTATGCAATTAGTTGGAAGTGAAAGATTCGGTCAAGCATTTATTACTGACACTCAATTGGGAAGGGTTGAAGATATTTTCAAAAAAACCAATATAGAACATAAAATATATAAACTTAGTGAGAGGGGAATAATTGATGAAAAGTAAGAATTATGTTGATAAAATACGCTTTAACGTTAGAGAAACAAAGGAAAAAAATATTAAGGACGTTTTAAAAGATTTTTTCTCTTACCATCACATTGATGCAAATTTGGAAGAAGATGGAATAATTGCGGCATGGAGAGAAATAACAGGTGAATTAATTTATAAACTAACATCAAAAATTGTTGTTGAAAATAACTGCTTATATGTTAAGGTTAATTCTCCAGCCTTGAAACAAGAACTAATGTTAGTACGTACATCAGTTCTTGAAAAAATCAAGACAAAACTCCCTAACTGCGGACTAAAAAACATTTATATAAAATAATTTATTTAACTAATTACAATCAGGAATAATTTAATTTTAAAACAGATAGAAAGAGATTTATAATGGGATTTACACAAAAGTTTGTCAATAAATATATTAAAGGAAATGAAATGTTTTATCGTTTTATAAATGTGTTTTCTGTTGATGTATTTGTTAGAGGAGCAAATTTACTTTTAATCCCTGTTTTTTTATATCTAATGACAAGAAGAGAGTTTGGAATATATAATTATCTCTATTCTTTTGCAATGACAGCTTCGGGAATTCTTAACTTTGGGTTCTACGTTTCTTTATCAAAGCTATATGCAGACACAATTGAGAATAAAAAGAAACAATCCTCTATGATATTTACAGTCACGACATCCCTACTCGTTCTACTTTCAATTTCAATTATAATTTTATATTTCACCAAGACAGATATTAGTTTTTTTAACTATTCAATGAAGAATAATTTGGATGAAATCAATACTTCTATATACTTAAATTATAGAACTTATGTTTTTATTGCAATTATTTCAATGATATTCACTAACTATCTTACATTCTTTTTTATTAGTTCTGAAAACATCCCAAAACTCCAAAAGTTCAACATTTTTCGTTTAATTCTTTCCAATGGAACTGCAATATTAGTATTATACTTTTCTTCATCCGACACAGTTATGTTAAGATTAGCAATAACTTATGTTGCTGAACTTTTGCTAACAATTGTTTTTGGGTCATTTATTGTTAAAAGATTTATTCCTATTTTTGATTTTTACTATTTAAAAAAAGCGTTTAAAATTGGTACTCCTATTATGATAGCAGCAATTATGGCCACTATGGTTAATTTTGGAGATAAGTTCTTTGTTATGAAATATGCTGGGGTTAATGATTTTGCTGATTATAGTTTAGCAATTATGTTAGCTACAATAATATTAATTGTTTTTCAATCTTTTAACTTCGTATGGTTGCCCTTGTTTTTAAAAGAAAAGGATATGGCTACCCTAAAAAGAAAAACTAAGCGTTATACTATTTTTATGTTTCTTGCCTTATTTGGAATTGGATTTATAATTTTCTTGGTTGTGTGGGTTGCTCTAAAATTTAAAATAATACCTTCAACTTATTCTGGAGGAATATTATTGGTTTTACCTATTCTGATTTTTTCACAAATATTTGCGGCACTTATTGGTTTATATGTTAATTTTATGACCTATTTTGAAAAAACATATATCCAAGTGTTTGTTGGAGGAGTTATTAGTTTTATTGGATATTTCTTATTTGATTATCTTACAAGTGCTTATTTGGTTGTTGGGGCAGCATTGGCTCTTCTAATACTTAATATACTTTCATTTATATTTTACTATACAAGAACTCAATACTATATCAGTAATAGATTAATACATAATAAAGCTTAGTTTTTTCTAGCCCGTAAAGAAAGGTTATTATATTTTTATTACCTTTGTAGATTGAAAAAGAATAATTAATGAAAAGAATACTTGTTACTGGTGGAGCTGGTTTTATCGGTTCTCAATTGTGTGAAAGATTATTAAATGAAGGAAATGAAGTAATTTGTTTGGATAATTATTTCACTGGAAGCAAAAGAAATATCATTCATCTTATAGACAATCCTTATTTTGAGCTTATAAGACATGATGTTTGCTCGCCTTTTTTTGTTGAAGTTGATGAAATATATAATCTTGCATGTCCTGCCTCTCCTATTCACTACCAATACAATCCAATCAAAACAGTAAAGACATCTGTTATGGGAGCATTAAATATGCTTGGTTTAGCGAAGAGAATTAACGCAAAAATACTTCAAGCTTCAACATCTGAAGTTTATGGAGATCCAGAAGTACATCCTCAAGTTGAATCATATTGGGGAAATGTAAATCCAATAGGTGAAAGAAGCTGTTATGATGAGGGAAAACGTTGTGCAGAAACTCTTTTCATAAACTACAACAAACAAAATAATGTTAAAATAAAAATAATTAGGATATTCAACACCTATGGTCCCAAAATGCACCCTAATGATGGCAGGGTTGTAAGTAATTTTATTGTCCAAGCCCTAAAGGGAGAAGATATAACAGTTGCAGGAGATGGTTCACAAACAAGAAGTTTTCAATATGTTGATGATTTATTGGAAGCAATGATTAGAATGATGGCAACTAGAGATAGTTTTACGGGTCCAGTAAATACAGGTAATCCAAATGAATTTACTATTTTAGAACTTGCACAAAAAGTTATTGAATTAACAAATTCAAAATCTCAAATAAAATTTATCCCTCTCCCTTCTGATGATCCAACACAAAGAAAACCAAATATTGACTTAGCTAAGAAAGAACTTAATTGGGAACCTAAAATTCAACTTAATGAAGGCTTAATAAAAACAATAGAATACTTTGACAAACTATTAAAAGAAAATATCTAATTATTTAATTGCTATGTACAATATTCCAATACTATTTATAATTTTTAATAGATTAGATACAACAGAACAGGTTTTTGAGCAAATAAGAAAACAAAAACCTAAATATCTATATATTGCTGCCGATGGACCAAGAAAGGATAGAGAAGATGATAATGAAAATTGTAAGAAAACAAGAGCAATTATTGATAGAATTGATTGGGATTGCGAATTAAAAACATTGTTTAGAGAAGAGAATTTAGGTTGTGGAAAAGCAGTAAGTGGAGCCATAACTTGGTTCTTTGAAAATGTTGAAATGGGAATTATTCTTGAAGATGATTGTCTCCCTCATGAAGATTTTTTCCCTTATTGTGAAGAGCTTCTAATCAAATACAAATACAATAAAGAAGTAAAAATGATTTCTGGAGATAATTTTCAGAATGGAATTAAAAGAGGTGATGCATCTTATTACTTTTCGGCATACACTCATATATGGGGTTGGGCAACCTGGAAAAGGACCTGGCAAGAATATGACTTTTCATTAAATAATATATCAAAAAAAGAATTCAAAAAAATTCTAAAACAATATTTTTCTTTATGGAATGAACGTCAAGTATGGTTAGATAAATTTGTATTAATGAAGAAAAGCGTAATTGACACATGGGATTATCAACTTAGTTTTAATATTTGGAAAAATCAGGGCATTAATATTATGCCTAATGTAAACTTAGTGTCAAATATTGGCTTTGGTGAATTATCTACACATACAAATGATAATAATAATGTTTTGGCAAATATTCCATCAAAACCTATATTGCCTATAAATCATCCAGATTTAATTTCTATAAATAAAGAAGCAGATATATACTCTTTTGATTTTTTGTACAGAAAGTCTATTATTAGAATATTATATAGAATTGTATTTAGATTTATTAAATAAATATTTATTGAGAATAATAATATGGATAATTGTTTAATTTGCAATGCAGAATTAAAGCCAATTTTTAATACAAAAGTTTTGAACAAATATGATGTCCAATACTTTGTTTGTCCGACATGTGGGTTAATACAAACAGAAAAACCATATTGGATAGAAGAGGCATATAAATCAAGTATAAATGATACTGATTTAGGGCTTTTACAAAGAAATTTAAACTTAGCCAAAATTTCAAAAAAGATTATAAATTTTGCTTTTAATAAAAAAGGGAAATTTTTAGATTTTGCAGCTGGTTATGGCTTATTTGTTAGGCTTATGAGGGATTATGGATATGATTTCTATTGGCAAGATTTATACACTGAAAATATATTCGCTAAAGGTTTTGAGTATGATGATGGAAAAATTGATTTAATAACAACATTTGAATCTTTTGAACATTTTGTTAATCCAATTGATGAAATAGAAAAATTATTAAAAATTAGTAAGAATATACTTTTCTCAACTGAAATCATCCCTCAACCAATTCCAAATCCTAATAATTGGTGGTATTACGCTCCAGATCATGGACAACATATTTGCTTTTATTCAAAAAAAACATTTAATTATATTGCAAAGAAATATGGAATTAACTACTACACAAATGGTAAAAATATACATTTACTAACAGAAAAGAAAATTTCAATTTTATGGTTGAAAATATATTTTTTTCATAATAAAATTAAAAATTATTGTTCAAAAACATCGGACTTCATTCAAAGAGATCAAGAATATATTTTGTTAAAAAAAGAGAATGACACAGATTTATTTAGATAATATTATTTTTTCTATTCAACGTTCAGGTGGAATATCTGTTGTTTGGTCTGAATTATTAGATAGATTAATACGAGATAATGAGTTTGATTCTAAATTTATTGAATTTGATAATGCTTATAATAATATATTTAGAAAAGAATTAGATATAAAGCAAAACAAAATAATACAACAATATGAGTCAAAATCATGTTTTTGGAGAAGATACTTTAATGTTAAATTGCCCAATAGTAAAATTCCATTTATTTTTCATTCATCTTATTATAGAGTGTGCAAAAATAAAGAAGCAATAAATATTACAACAGTTCATGACTTTACTTTAGAGTATTATGGTAAATATATCGAAAAGAAAATACATTGTTGGCAAAAATATAGAGCAATTAAAAATTCGGATTATATAATTTGTATTTCCGAAAATACAAAAAAAGATTTAATGAAGTTTTTGCCAAACGTAGACGAATCAAAGATAAGTGTTATTTATAACGGAGTATCTGAAGATTATTTTATTATCGATAAATTACAAAAACATAATTTACCATTTGAAAAAGAATCATATATAATTTATATTGGAGCAAGATATCATTATAAAAACTTTGATTTTGCAATAGATTCTGTTGCAAAATCAGATAAGAAATTTGTTATTGTTGGGAATAAACTTTCTAAAGAAGAAATTAATCTATTAAATAATAAATTAGGAATTGATAGATATAAATATTTAGGAAGGGTTGAAAATGAAGAATTAAATATTCTTTATAACTACGCTTATTGTTTATTGTATCCATCATCTTATGAAGGTTTTGGAATACCAATAATTGAAGCTCAAAAATCAGGATGTCCTGTAATTGCCCTTGAAGGGTCTTCGGTAACTGAAATAATAGGAGATAAAACATTATTGATAGATAAATTAACAGTACAAAATGTTCTTGAAAAATTAAATATTATTTCAGATAGTAAAATAAGAGAAAATTTAATAAAATTAGGAATTGAAAATGCAGCTAAGTATAACTGGGGAAAAATGTATAACCAAATAAAGGATATATATTCGAACAAAAAAAATGACAAATAGAGAATGATTAATCCTAAAATATCCATAATAACTGTAACTTATAATGCCGAGAAGGTATTAGCAAAAACTTTAGATAGTATTCGGAAACAAGAATATAATAATATTGAAAGTATTATTGTTGATGGTGCTTCAAATGATAGAACAGTTGATATAATAAAAGAATATTCCGATGTTGTTACTAATTGGATTTCAGAATCCGATAAAGGACTTTATGATGCCATGAATAAGGGCTTAGATATGGCAACTGGTGATTATGTTTGGTTTCTAAATGCAGGAGATACAATTACAAAAAAAGATATTTTATCATATTTTTTTAATCAAGAATTTGTGATGAGAGATATTTATTATGGTGATACTATAATTGTTGATGAAAACGGTAATAAAATTGGGGGCAGGAGATTAAAACCTAAAAATGAAATTTCTTGGAAAAGTTTTAAATGGGGAATGTTAGTTTGTCATCAATCAGTTTTAGTTAAAAGAACAATTGCACCCCGATATAATTTAGATTACAAGATAGCAGCGGATTACGAATGGGTGTTAGAATCTTTTAAAAGAGCAAGATATATAAAGGGCACACATCATTTTATTTCTTCTTTTCTCAGAGGGGGTCTTTCTCAAAAGAACATTATTAGAGCAAACATTGAACGCTTTAAAATAATGAAACAATACTATGGATTTTTTATAGCTCTTTGGTATAATTTCTTAATGATATTCCGTTTTTTATATACTGTGATTAAACTTCGAAGAATCTAATTACTTTTCTATAAGCTTAATTTAGGACTAGTTATAATATGCTTGATTTATTTTTTTTTAATCCTGATTAAATTTCATTATGTTGCCAACTTATCACTCATATGTTGCCAACATAGTGGCATTATGTTGGCAACATAATGAAATTAAACAAAGATAAAAAATAAAGATATCAAACATATCTCATTTTACTGCGTTAATAAATTATTATATTAATTATTTTTAAGTTATGATAACAATTGGAGATAAAGCTCCTGAGGTTTTGGGAGTAAATGAAAATGGACAGCAAGTTAAGTTGTCTGATTATAAAGGTAAAAAAATCGCTTTATATTTCTATCCTAAGGATAATACTCCTGGCTGCACTCAAGAGGCTTGCAGTTTAAGAGATGGTTATAGTGATTTGCGTAAGGCTGGGTATGAAGTTATAGGTGTTAGTATTGACAGTCAGGCTTCTCATAATAAGTTTAAGGAAAAGAACAATTTACCTTTTACTTTAATTGCTGATACTGATAAAGCTTTAGTGGAAAAATTTGGAGTTTGGGGTGAAAAGAAAATGTATGGCAAAACTTATATGGGAACTCATAGAACAACATTTATTATTAATGAAGAAGGTGTTGTTGAAAGAATAATATCTCCAAAAGAAATTAAAACTAAAGACCATTCCAATCAAATATTAGGTTTAAAGCCTTAATATAAATAAATTATCTCTTCCAATTTATCTCGTTTTTTTTCTAATTCATATATTATCTATCTAAATTTACTCATAGCATTGTTGTTAAAATAAAAAATTTATAATAAAAGTGCAGTAATAAGAATAAAATTAGGTAGATTTGCAATTGAAAACATACTTATTCTATGTTTAGTAAAGAAGAAAAACAAGCAATTAATAAAGAATTTTGGGAAGGGTTTAAGACTTATTGCTACAGAAATAAGATTAAAAACAAATGGTTGCTTACAAAAATCAGTATTAAATCTACCCAACTTAAATTCTACGTTGATAATAAAAAGGCTTTAGTTTTATTTCAAATTGACAATAAAAGTGAAGAAAAAAGGTATGAGATATATAGCTATTTCTATGCAATGAAGAAACTATGGGACAAGGAAGCTGGAGAGGATTTGAAATGGAATAAAAACTTTGATGGGATTCAGGATATAAATGTAAGTGCAATTTATTTTGAAATTAAAGGAGTTAGCATCTACAATCAAAAAGATTATGAGCAAATATATGATTTCTTTGTCAAAAAAATGACAATTTTGGAAGATATATATTTTGAATATAAAGAAGTCCTTTCGTATCAAATTTCTCAACTGAATTAATGATTTAAATATGAAAACAATAATAAATAAAGCTTTTTTACTAAGATTAACACCAATTTTATTTTTAATATTCTTATTATTTCTTATGATTCCCAATTATGGATTCACTAAGAATGATAATCAAAAAACAATACTATATGTTAGTTCTTTTTCTGAAAATTCAACTTGGTCTAAAGAGTGTAAAGAAGCTTTATCTTCAACTTTCAAACAAGAAAATTATTCAGTCAAACTTTTAGACTTATATCTTGATGAAGAAACAACTCCACAACTCGATTTAAGAATAAATATTCTTAAAAAATACTTTTCTAATCTTAAAGAAAAGATAGATATTATTATTGTTTTTGATTATGGAGCAACAAACGTATTCTTAACATATTCCGATTCCAATATCAGTAAGATTCCTATTGTTTTTGTTTCAGAACTAAATTCGGAAACAAAATTCAATTTTAATAATATAACAGGGATTATAAGTGATTATGGATTAGCTCAAACATATAAATTAGGACTTAAAATGTTTCCTGAAACAAAGAAGGTATATGTTTGGGCTGATAAATCCCCAACTGGTATTTTCTTTATGGAAAATGCTAAAAATATTCTCAAAGGATATAATGATGGAATTGAAATTGAATATGGCTTGGACGTTAATAATAAAGCAGAATTAATTCATAAATGCAAAAACCTAAATCCCAATTCATTTGTAATTTTTAGCACATGGTCAATAGATAATAAAGGAAAGAAGTATAGCGATGAAGAACTAAATCCAATATTTCTTCAAGAGATAAAAGTGCCTATGTTTTGTTCTTACGATGACTTGATTGGTTCTGGATTTATTGGAGGCTACGTACAATCGGCTTTTGAAAACGGAAAAGCAGCAGCAATTAAGGCTATAAGAATATTTAATGGGGAGTTTGCAGATAGAATGGTTACCGAACATATAAATCCCATTCCAATTTTCGATTTACAAAAGATTATTGAAGAAGGAGGTAACACAAAAGTAATTCCTAATGAATCTATAATAATAAACAAATATAAAGGCTACTTTTATTTAAACAAGATATTATTTATAACAATATTCATTCTCATATTCATTAGTTCCATAATTTTAGTTATCGCACTTATTCAGAAAAGGAAAAACAAAGCCCTAATTAAAACCATTATTGAAAAAGACGAGAAAGAAAAGGAATTAGAGCAAAGCGTTAAAATGTTAACAATTGCTATACCATCACTTAAGATATTGTCTTGGTCGTATAGCGAAAGAACAGAATTATTTAAGTATGGTATAGCCAACGAAAATGGATTGTTTGAATTGAATAATGAATGTGATCTAAATTATGCAAGACAATTTGCCTCTGATGAGTTTAAAGAGAAGTTTGATTTATTTTTTAATAATATAAAAAATATTGACATAAATTATGAATTTCAATTACAATACTTCGGAAGAATCCCTCAAGAAGAATTTGATTCTTGGTGGGAAATTAGGGGTATGATTAATTCTATAGAAGAT